>RCNG010000057.1_pt1 | contig 40826 bp, 31 predicted proteins | sample 2041371 | NCBI WGS metagenome assembly RCNG01 (sample SAMN09708227, study PRJNA481090) | Marine sediment metagenome, whole genome shotgun sequencing project. | biome: marine sediment; feature: ocean; material: sediment; isolation source: Sewage treatment plant 1 marine sediment (STP1) ... | reverse complement strand
AGGTCGTGGACCCGCCGGCCTGCCCGCCGTACCTCTGGGCCATCTCGGCGTAGTGGGCCGCCCGATCGTTGTTGCCGTTGGCCTTCTGCTGGGCGGCGGCCTTCTCGGCCGAGGAGGTCAGCAGTTTCAATACCGGCTCGCTGATCTGGGGGCAGGCCTCCAGGGCATGTTCGAGAACATCGACCGACTGGGAGTAGAACTTGGCGGCGTTGTGCATCGCGCCCAGATTGTAGAGAACCCCGCAGTCATCGGGAGCCAGTTCCTGGGCCTTCATGTATTCGGCGCGGGCCTCGCCATACATTTTCTGTTTCGCGTAGGCCCTGCCCAGATTGGCGAAATCCCCGGCTTCGGCCTTGTCGCCTCTCAGCACGATGACCTGCTGGAAGTAGGGCACGGCTCCGGAAAAATTACTTTTGCCCACCATGGCGGTGCCGATGCCCCGCGTGGCCTCCACGTGTTCGGGGCAGATCTGGATGATGGACTGCATCCGGGCGATCGCCTTGTCCCATTGCCTGTTGACCAGAAATTCCTGGGCGGACTGGTAGGCAAGGTTGGCTTCCTGCATCTGGCCGGGCTGGCACTCGGCCAAAGCCATGGCAGCAGTCAGGATTCCGGTCAGGACAGCGGCCACCACTAGAGCATGGCGCATCAATTTGACATTCCTGGTCGGGAGCACGTGCAACCTCCGAATTACGTGTTATGGCAATCATGCGGTGGGTAAAATCTAGCCTTGGGACCTTGATGGGGACCTGCTTCAAAGTAATAGGCGATCCCGCAATCTGTCAATTACCGTCCCGGGCACCGCGGCCACCGGATACCTCATCCCCAGGCCGGAAGGATCTTCAACCTGTGAAGGGCTTCCAGCACCCCTCCAGCTACAGCCAGGGCCTTGTCGCTTATCAGGGCCGTATCCAGGCCGCCGCTACGGGGATCCACATCTCCAACCTTGTCCCCTGCCAAAAGTTCCGCCTCCGGGTGGACGAGGCCGCGAATCACGCCCTTCAATCCGCTGACCACGGGCAGTCCCCCCACATGACCGACCACCACCCCTTCTTCCACCAGATCGCCGATTTCAAACAACGGAACCAGGTTTCCCGCCGCAGGCGCCCTCAGAAGGCGCAAACCGGTTTCTCCCCCCACGGGTCCCGGAATCCCGGTGTCAGGCATGGCGCAGCCCTGATCGATGACAGTCCCCAGTTGAGCCTCCCGATGGGTTTCGATGATGAGGTCGGCATCGCGACCGCAGGTGAACCCAGGGCCCAGTCCAATCAGGGGGGCTGTGCCACGGGGCAGAGCGGCCGGTGCCTTTTTGGTCATGCGGGCGTCCACCACGGCGTCGGCGCCCAGACGCTTCAAAACCGAGGCGTCCGGGTCCACCACCACCGCCACCAGGTCAGGTTGGTAGGTTGATTCATCCGGCGACAGCAGGGCACCGTTCACCCCTTCAACCTCAGCCAGCCCGGAATACACAGCTTCGCTGAAACATACCTGCCTGCGGACGGCCAGCGGGCGTGGGGTTTCGGCCATCACCACGCGGAATCCGCTGCGGAACAGGCGCACAGCCACCCCCGAGGCCAGTTCGCCCGCACCCTGGATCCAGATGTGGCCCCTTCCTTTCAATCGCGCCTCCGGTGAAGCCGCACACCCAGCGGCTGGCCATCTTTATCCTTCAGCAGGGGCACCCCTCGCAGCACAGCCAGGGCTTCGGCGAGCACGCTCAGGGCGATTTCACCCGGCGTCTCGGCGCCCAGATCCAGGCCCACCGGGTACTGCATCCTCGCGACTCGTTCACGGGTGCGGTCTTCTTGGGCGAACCTCCGGCGCAGCATGGCCGCCTTCGTCCTGCTGGCCAAAGCTCCCAGGAACAGGAATTCCCGTCCCGCCTTTTGTTCGGCGGCCAGGACGGCCTCGAGATAATCCCCGTCCAATTCATGGTTGCGGGAGGCGATCAACAGGGCGCCGCGTCGCGGGACTTCCAGCGATTCACCCAGGTCCACCGGGGAAGCTTCGAGCAGACGGACGCCGGCCACACCTTCCAGACCAGCCACCAGCCCCGGACGATCATCCACCAAGGTGAACCGAAAGGGCAGGGACGCCCCCAGTTCGATCAGGGCGCGGCCGACGTGGCCGCCGCCGATGACCACGAAGGAATCAGCTGTGGTCACCGGTTCGAGAAAAACCTCCATGTGGCCGCCGCAGACACCCAGGTCGCCGGCCAGATCCAGGGGAAGGCAGCGGGGCCGGCCTTCCTCCATCACCTGCATGGCCTCGGCTATGACCCGAGCTTCGGCGGCGCCCCCACCCACGCTTCCGATCACCGATCCATCGGGCAGGACGATCATCTTGCTTCCCTCGTGGCGGGGCGTGGACAGGTGGGTGCGGATCACGGTGGCCAGCACGCCCGGCTGACCCCGTTCCACCATGGCGCTCAGGCGGCGGTAGATGACGCCTTCATCAGCGGTCGAGCGGCGGTTCTGGTTCATGGGGCACCTCGTTTGTCCTGGCGGATGGTTGTCATATCCTCCGGCCGGTCGAAATCCCGAACCACGCCCCGATCCTCAACCGGCACGGGAACCGGGGCAGAGATCAATCCCTTTGCGGATGCCGCCGACAGAAAATCCCGCAGGGGGTTTTCACTCCATGCGGCGCTTTGTTCCGGTGCTTCCAGGAGTTCCAGAACCGTGGTCGGCAGGACTACCGGGTGTCCGGGAACACCCAGGTGGGTCGGCCGCAGGATGCGGTCGGCACCCTGCCGAGAGCGATCCTTCAAGAGAGTCACCGTGTCGGCCGTCACCAGCGGAAGATCCACGGGATGGGCCCAGACATGCGAGCACTCAATGGAGGCCCCTCGCCAGAATCGCCAGGCCGCCAGAAGGGTCAAAGCCGTGTCGCCCCCGCCGTCGGCCGGAACCATTCGGGCATTCGGGGCATCCTCCAAAACGGCGCCGTAGACCTCGGCGTCCTGGGGACGCACCACCACATCCACCGGCAGGCCGGCAGCTTGATAAAGGTCGGCAATGATCCGCAGGAAGGTGGGGCCCTGATCGGTCAGCTGCAGCAAGCCCTTGGGCAGCCCCATTCGGGCACCGAGGCCCCGCGCCATGATCACGGCCCGGTCCGTCCGCGTTGCCGAGGAGTCCGGCACCTTCACCGTGGTTCCTCCGTCTCGTTGCAAGCCGTACGTATGCCCGGCGGTTCTGCGGACAGGTCGCAGAACATGGTCAGCGGAAGCCGGCCGTCCTCCATGGCCCGGCCCACGAAATCGAACAGGCCGATGCTGTCGGGCTGGGCCTCCATCCCCGTCAGGGCCAGCACGCAGGGAACTCCGGCCGGAACCCGGTCGAGGTATCCGCCGTCCTTCTGGAGCAGGGTCAGGGAATGGTCCCATTCCCATACCGTCCAGTCCTGAAGGTCATCGGGCAGGGGCCCGCTGATCCGACCGAAACGATGGAGAACCTCGCCCGTCTTGGAGCCCACGGCCCCCGCCCCCATGATGACGATTCCCAGGGAAGTCCGGCCGGGCCAGACCGGCTCGTCTTCGCGGTGAAGCTTGAGGGGCAGCTTGGCGGCTCCGTCCACCTCGGCCAGGACGACCCGGTCGGGCAGCAGGCCACCCAGCTCATCAACTTCTTCCGGGGACAGGCCCGCCCACTTGCTTTGTTCGGCAGTCCCGGCGTGGACGAAGAAAACAGCCGGCAAACCGAGTGGATCCGCCGACAACAGGTCCTCGTACAAAACGGCCGGCAGGTCGGCTAGCGGTTCGCTCCGGGTGGTCGTGGTCAGGACCACGGGAATCCCTTCGGCCAGGTAGACCTCCGCCATGATTCTCATGAGGGATGTCTTGCCACCGGACCCCATGAGGCTGACCACATGCCCGGCCTCGCGGGGTAGAAACAGGTGCCAGGGATCGACAAAAGTGAAATTCACGCGGAAACTCCCCTCTTGGCCTTCAGCAGGGAATCATACCACCGGAGCAAGCGGTCGATCATCATTTCACGAGTGTACCGTTCCTGGAAGAGGCGGCGACCCCCCGCCCCCATTTGACGGGCGCGACCCGGGTCATCCCGGAGGGAACCCAGGGCCCCGGCCAGCGCGGCGGCATCGCCCGGAGGCACCAGCAGGCAAGTGCGGCCGGGATCCCCCACTTCCCTGACGCCGGTCGGGATATCGGTGGCAACGACCGGCACCCCCGACGCCATGGCTTCCAGCTGAACCAGGCCAAAGGTTTCGCTGACATCCAGGCTGGGCAGGACCAGGGCGCGGGCGCGGGCCAGATGATCTGCCACGCCCGCTTCGTCCATCGGGCCGGCGAATCGCACCCGGTCGGCGACATGAAGTATTTCGGCCAGGGCCTTCAGTTCTCCCTCTAGTGGCCCTTCCCCTACGATGACCAGATCGGTGCCTGTCGCCAAGACCATGGCCTGAAGCAGAACATCCAGTCCCTTGTAGGGCACCAGGCGGCCCACGAACAGGAAGGGTCCGTCGAGTTTGGCCGGAAGATCGATCCAAGGTAACGGATCGATCCCGAAGGGAATCACCTCGACCTTGCGGCGCCAGGGCGACAGGACGGGAGACCCGTCGGCCAGGACCGACGAGGACACACTGATCCCCGACGCCTGAGTCAGACATCCGGCCACCACGGGGCGCATCAGGATCCGGCCCAGGCGCTGCCGGGTGATGTCGGCATGGTACCAGACGGCCAACGGAGGCAGGTCCAGGGACCGGTCCAGACCCAGGGCAAGCCAGGTGGCTGCGGCCAGTGGGTTGGGCAAATGAAGGTGCACCAGGTCCGGTCCCAACCTGACGATTTCCCGGCGCAGGATTCCGGCCAGGGTCAGGGTCAGGGGTTGGGAATGGGTATGCCCGAATACCGGCGCCCGCACCAGTCGCCCGACGTGCCCGCTGACGGGGCCGGTCAAATCCTGAAGGAGTTCCTCAGGGCCGTCGCCGGCTGTCAGGACCGTCACCTCGCAGGACCGGTCGAGCAAACCTTCGGCAAGGTGGCGCAGAACCGTTTCCATCCCCCCCAGATAGGGCGGATAATATTTGCCGAGGTGCAGGATTTTCATGGGCGCATCCTAGGGCAAAGAATGGACGGGGTCAAAGGCCTGTGTGGAAAAGGGCCTTGTTGAAAACAAATTTTCCATTTAACGTAACCCTGTCAGGTTGAGCGGTATCCGGATCCCGGCTGACCCGGGATAGTGCCCGACCCAAGGGGCCCGAAGGGGGATCCTCATGTCACTGAATATCACCGAAAAACTCATCCAACGCCAAATCAATCAGTGGAACAGTTTCCGCGAATTCCTGCGAGACGAAGAAGATACCGCCGAGGTCCGGCCGGGGCCCGTCATCACCATATCGCGTCAGGCCGGCAGCGGCGGCCGCGCCCTGGCCACTGCCCTGACCGAGCGCTTCGGGCTGACCCTGCAGGATCATTCCCTGGTCGACAGGATCGCGCGGGACCGCAACCTGGAAAAATCGGTGGTGGCGCAACTCGACGAACACGCCGTCAGTCAGGCGGAACTGTGGATCAAGGGCGTCCTGAACCGCCGCATCTTCATGAAGGACGAATACCACACCGCCCTGGTGAACGTGGTGACCAAACTGGCCGCCGGCGGCGACGTCGTCTTCCTCGGCCGCGGGGCCAATCTCATTCTCGGGGAACAGGCCACCCTGCGGATCCGGGTCGTCGCCTCCCGGGCCAGCCGGCAGGCGAATATCATGAAACGGACCGGGATGAGCCGGGCCGAAGCCCGCGCCCTTCTCGAGGAAACGGACCGCAACCGGGAGGATTTCGTTCGCCAGGTCTTCAAGGTGGAACCCGGTTCGCCCGAGAATTTCGACCTGGTGCTCAGCTCCGACCGCATCAAGCCCGAGTGCATGGTGGAAATCGTATCGCTCGCGTTTCTGGGCGCCCGCACCGGCGGCCGGGCCAGGATGCAAAACCAGGCCTGACCCCAGTCGAATTGGCAATAGAGAAGGCCCCTCACCGCCGCTTGGCGGGAGGGGCCTTCTCTTCAGACACCTGGCCGGACCGGGTCCGACACTTGGCAGCCGGAGGCTACATCATGCCGCCCATGCCACCCATGCCACCCATGCCGCCCATGCCACCCATGTCGGGCATGCCGGCACCGCCGCCGTCCTTCTCGGGCTCGTCGGTCACGCAGGCCTCGGTGGTCAGCAGCATGGCCGCGATCGAAGCGGCATTCTGGATCGCGCTGCGGGTCACCTTGGCCGGATCGATGATACCGGCGGCCATCAGGTCCTCGTATTCCATCGAAGCAGCGTTGAAGCCGATGGTGCCCTTCTTCTCGTCGCGCAGACGGGCGACGACCAGGGACCCTTCGATGCCGGCGTTCTGGGCAATCATCCGCAGAGGCTCCTCGACAGCCCGCATCACGATGTCGCGGCCCACGGCCTCTTCACCGGTCAGATCCAGCTTGGCGATGGCCTTGGCGGTCTTCAGCAGGGCCACGCCACCGCCGACGACGATGCCCTCTTCGACCGCCGCGCGGGTGGCGCTCAGGGCGTCCTCCACACGGTGCTTCTTCTCCTTCATCTCCATTTCGGTGGTCGCGCCGACGCGGATCACCGCGACGCCGCCGGCCAGCTTGGCCAGGCGCTCCTGGAGCTTCTCCCGGTCGTAGTCGCTGGTGGTGTCCTCGATCTGCGCGCGGATCTGGCCGATGCGGGTCTTGACGTCCGCGCCCTTGCCCTTGCCGTCCACGATCGTGGTGTTGTCCTTGTCGATGGAGACCTTGCCGCACTGGCCCAGGTCGGCCGTGGTGGTGTTCTCCAGCTTCAGGCCGGCGTCTTCGCTCATCACGCGGCCGCCGGTCAGGACAGCCAGGTCCTCAAGCATCTGCTTGCGGCGGTCACCGAAACCGGGCGCCTTCACCGCGGCGATGTTCAAGGTGCCGCGCAGCTTGTTGACTACCAGCGTGGCCAAGGCCTCGCCTTCGATGTCCTCGGCGACGATCAGCAGGGGACGGCCCATCTGCGCGATCTTCTCCAGGATGGGCAACAGGTCCTTCATGCTGCTGATCTTCTTGTCGTAGATCAGGATGTAGGGATCGTCCAGCTCGACGCGCATCTGCTCGGCGTTGGTCACGAAGTAGGGGCTCAGGTAGCCGCGGTCGAACTGCATGCCCTCGACCACGTCCATCTCCATCTCGGTGCCCTTGGCTTCCTCGACGGTGATGACGCCGTCCTTGCCGACCTTGTCCATGGCATTGGCGATCATCTCGCCGATTTCCATGTCGTTGTTGGCGCTGATGGCCGCGACGCTGGCGATGGTCTCGCTGTCCTTGACCTGCTTGGCCTGACTCTTGATGTTAGCGACGGCGGCCACGGTGGCGGCCTCGATGCCCTTCTTGACGAACATCGGGTTGGCGCCGGCGGCCAGGTTGCGCAGACCCTCGTGGATCATCGACTGGGCCAGAATGGTCGCCGTGGTGGTGCCGTCACCGGCGACGTCGTTGGTCTTGCTGGCGACTTCCTTGACCATCTGGGCGCCCATGTTCTGGAAGTGGTCACTCAGTTCGATCTCGCGGGCGATGGTCACGCCGTCGTTGGTCACCGTGGGGGCGCCGAATTTCTTGTCCAGGATGACGTTCCGGCCGCGGGGGCCGAGGGTGATCTTGACCGTGTTGGCCAGCGCGTCGACACCCTTCTTGAGTTCGTCGCGGGCGTCCTCGCTGAAATGGATCAGTTTTGCCATGGTTCTATCTCCTTGATTTTCCGCAGGCCCTGTTGATCGGGCCAGCCATCATGAAAGTCCTCTGGATTCGGCGAACGTTCAGCCCAGAATGGCCAGTACGTCGCTTTCGCGCAGGATCAGGTAGTCGTTGCCGTCCACACTCACTTCGGTGCCGGAGTACTTGCCGTAAAGAACGATGTCACCCTTCTTCACTTCGGGGGCAACCCGGTCGCCGTTGTCACTGATGGCACCGGGGCCGGCGGCGACGATCTTGCCCTGCTGGGGCTTTTCCTTGGCGGTGTCGGGAATGATGATCCCGCCCTTCATGGTCTCCTGCTCCATGGGAGCGACGATGACGCGGTCGGCCAGGGGCTTGATGTTCAAAGCCATCCTACATCCTCCATTCATGCTGGTGTGACCAGCGTTCCTATTGATGGCCGAGACCCAATTGGCAGTCTCGGTCGTTGATTGCTAATCGAAGCGGAATATAGCGGAAGAAGATTGACCCGCAAGGGATTTTCGGGGAAAAACCCGGGAAATCGAGTTACGATGGCAGGACTGTCATTTTGACAGAAACCTCAACGACGGGCCAGGATACCCGCACCTCTCAAGGTCCAGTGAGGATCCTGGTACCAGTCGGAATCCTGGAGATACGATCCCAAGCCTCCGGTGACGATCACCGGTAGATCTCCGTATCGCCGGAGCAGGCCGGAACCCGTGGCCAGCACCCCGCCGGTCCCCACGTGCCAGGCGCCCCCCCCCATGGCGGCCTCCGTATTGCGCCCGACCTCCCAGCCAGCCGGCCCAAAAGGCACGGGCTCCAGACGCGCGGCGGCCTCGCCCAGACTCCGGGCCGCCAATACCATCCCCGGAGCGATCAGGCCGCCCATGAACACGCCATCCAGTAGTAGGTCGAAGGTGGTGGCGGTACCCGCGTCCACCACCAGGGCGGATTCCAATCCGGAGGCGGCCGCCGTGGCCATGTTGCACAAGCGATCCGGCCCCACCTGCGATGGGATGTCCACCCCCAGAACGAAGGGCAGATCCAGGGTATGGTCCACCACGATGAGATCCAGGTCCGTCGGCAGCAGTCCGGCGATCCGGGGCACCACCGAAACCAGGACAACTGTCCCGCCGGGGACCTGGACCCGGATGTGCCGGAACGACTCCTGGAAGGACTTGATCCCCTCCGGTCCGGACGGCAGTTCGACGGCCCCCAACTCCTGCAGCGGGACGGGGGGAAGCAATCGGTTGGTGCGGCCGGGAGCGGAATGCGGGCTATGGATCTCGGCGTCCCAGACGGCACAGGTCATCCGTGTGTTGCCGGCATCAAGGATCAGGGTGGGCATCGTTCTCGTCCTTCAGCTCGGGTCGCTTCCCGTTTCGGATTCCCCTTTGGGGTCGCCCACGGACTCGAGGTGGACATCCCCGGCCATGAAGGCACGGGTTTCCCCCTGGTCGTCCTCCATTAGCAAAGCACCCTGGTTGTCGATCCCGCAAGCCCGGCCCCGGAAACTGCGGCCCCCCGTCACCAGATGGACCTCCTGTCCCAGAAGGCAGTCGAGAAAGGACAGAGCGGGCCAATAACGGGACCACCCCGAGTCCTGGAAGGAATCGAGTTCGTTTTCCACACGTGAAATGATGCGGCCGCCCACATCGCCGGGACGCAGGTGGCGGCCCGTCTCGATCAGGATGCTGGTGGCCGAGCCCTGCAGATGGGAAGGAAATCCACTGCGTCGGGTGCTCAGATTCAGGCCGAGCCCCGCCACCACCATGGGCTCGTTCCCCGTGTGAGTGTTTTCGAGCAGGATCCCCCCCAGCTTTCGCCGCCCGACCATGATGTCGTTGGGCCATTTGAGCCGGGCGTCAACTCGAAAATCCTCCCTCAGGACCAGGACGGCAAGCAGCCCCAGCCAGACCGAGAACCCCCGGGAGAAGGAGGCGCGGTGAGGCGGTACCACCACCGAAAGGTGTAGGCCGCCACAGTCTTCCCAGGCCCGCCCCTGGCGGCCCTTGCCCGCGGTTTGCCGCCGGGCGACCACCACTGTTCCCGCAGCAGGATTTTCCACCGGATCCAGCAGGGCCGTCTTGCGGGCCTTCCAACCCCAGCCGTCCCACCGGCAAAGCCGACCATGGGCGTTTTCGCCGCGGCCGCGGAGGAACTCGCTCGTGCTACCCACTTCGTCCAGCAGGTAGAGCACGCCGCTGTCGCGAAGCAATTTCGGGCCGACAGCAAAACCGTCGAGCCCGAACCAATCCCGGGCCACCGACAGGGTCCGGAACAGCCGTTTCATCGCGACTCCAGATCGAGGCCAAGGTCGAGTGCCCCCGCCGAATGGGTCAAACGCCCCACCGAGGCGCCGTCCACCCCGGCCCGGGCATATTCGCCGATCGAATCCAGATTGATGTTCCCGGACGACTCCAGCAGGGTGCTTGACCCGGCGGCATTCCGGAGCCTGACCGCCGTTCTGGTCTCCTCGACGGTGAAATTGTCCAGGAGGATCCATTCCACCTGCAGGGGTAGTACTTCTTCCAGCTGGGCGAGGTCGTCCACCTCCACCTCGACCGCGAGTTCGGGGTATCCACGCCGGGCACGGGCCACCATCGCGGCGATTCCGCCCTCGGCCGCGGCCCAGTGGTTGTCCTTCAGCATGATACGATCGTACAGGCCCATCCGGTGATTTTGCCCGCCTCCGCACAGCACGGCGTACTTGGCCAGGGCCCGGTAGCCGGGGAGGGTTTTCCGGGTGTCCAGTACCCGGCAACCGGTCCCCTCAACGGCGGCCACGTAACGCGCCGTCAGGGAAGCCACGCCGCCCAGGTGCTGGAGAAAATTCAGGGCGCACCGTTCCCCGGTCAACAGGGCCGCCGCCGGTCCCGAGATCACCGCCACCTGGGAACCCGGTTCGACCGCCGACCCATCGGGCAGAACCACCTCCACGGTCACCCCGCCGTCCAGCTCCCCGTAAACCATCTGGACCAACGGCAGGCCGGCCACGACCCCCGTCTCGCGGGAGACGATTGCCCCCCGCCCGACGGTGGCGGGTTCCACCGACACGACGGTGGAAGCATCCCCTGATCCCACATCCTCGGCCAACGCACGGCGAACAAGTTCACGGGTCCAATCGCCGTGCGGAAATTCCCTTCCCAGATCATGTCCCATTCCGAATCCTCTCCCCAAGGCGGCGTTCACTTGGCCGGGCCGAGGCCCCACTGCACCTTCAAATCCTCGATGCGGTCGCGCAGGGCGGCCGCCTTTTCGAAATCCAGTTCCTTCGCGGCGACCCGCATGGCTTCCTCAAGCATAGTCACCATTTCCCGGGGCGACATGTCGTGGTCCACCACCGCCTCCCAGGGCCGGGGGTCCGCGGGGGCTTTTTCGAGACCGCGATCTCCGGCCGCGACGGTGGAAAGAAGGATTTCCTCGCGGCTCTTGGTGATGGTCCGCGGCACCAGGCCGTGCTCCTTGTTCCAGGCCAGCTGGCGCTCGCGGCGGCGGTTGGTCTCGCCAATGGCCAGCTTCATCGACCGCGTCACCTTGTCGGCGTACATGATCACTTCACCGTTCACGTTGCGGGCGGCGCGGCCCGACGTCTGGATGAGGCTGCGTGCGGACCTCAGGAACCCTTCGCGATCCGCATCCAGGATGGCCACCAACGACACCTCGGGCAGGTCCAGGCCCTCGCGCAGCAGGTTCACGCCCACCAGGACATCGCTTTCCCCCAGACGAAGCTTGCGCAGGATCTCTATCCGGTCCAGGGCGGTGATATCCGAATGAAGATAGGTCACCTTCACCCCGGCCTGGGCCAGATAGTCGGACAGGTCCTCGGACATTCTCTTGGTCAAGGTGGTCACCAGGACCCGTTCGCCGCGGGCGGCCACCACCCGAATCTTCTCGAGCAGATCGTCCACCTGGTGAGTGACCGGCAGAACGGTCACCGGGGGATCCAACAGGCCCGTGGGGCGGATCACCTGTTCGACAACCACCCCGCCACACTTTTCCAGTTCGTAATCCGCCGGGGTGGCCGAGACGAAGACCGTGGTCGGCATGATCTCCTCGAATTCATCGAACTTCAGCGGGCGATTGTCCAGGGCACTCGGCAGACGGAAACCGTGCTCGACCAGGCTCGCCTTGCGGGAGCGGTCGCCGGCGTACATGGCCCCGATCTGCGGAATGGAAGCGTGGGACTCATCGATGATCATCAGATAGTCGTCGGGAAAATAATCGAGCAGGCAGGCGGGCCTTTCCCCGGGCTGCCGGCGGTCGAAATAGCGGGAATAGTTCTCCACGCCCGCACAATGACCGATCTGCTGGATCATTTCCATGTCGTACCTGGTGCGGGATGCCAGCCGCTGGGCCTCGAGGGTCTTGCCCAGTTCGTCCAGCTCCCCGAGGCGGATCTCCAGGTCCCGACCGATGTCGTCCACCACGCGGCCGACCCCGTCCTTTTCGGTGACAAACTGGGTTGCGGGATAGACGACCGCGTTGTCGGCCGGTCCGAGAGCGCGGCCGGTCAAAGGTTCGATCCAGGCCAGGGTCTCGATCTCGTCGCCCAGGAACTCCACCCGCAAGACCCTCTCCTCGAAGGCGCTGCGAATCTCCACGGTATCGCCACGGGCCCGGAAGGTCCCGAAGGAATACTCCAGGTCGTTGCGGCGGTAACCCATCTGGACCAGGCGCTGGAGCAGGTCGTCCCGGTCGATTTCCAGCCCGGTGCTCAGACCGACCATGCTCTCCTTGAAAGTCTGGGGATTGCCTACTCCGTAAATGGCCGAGACGCTGGCCACGACGATGACGTCGTCCCTGGCCAACAGACTGCTGGTGGCGCGCAGCCGCAGTCGTTCGATCTCATCGTTGATGCTCGTGTCTTTTTCGATGTAGGTGTTGGTCGACGGGATGAAGGCCTCGGGCTGATAGTAGTCGTAGTAGGAGATGAAGAACTCGACCGCGTTGTCGGGAAAGAAACTCTTGAGCTCCCCGTAGAGCTGCGCCGCCAGGGTCTTGTTGTGGCTGAAGACGAGGGTCGATTTTTCCAGCTGCGCGATCGCGTTGGCCATGGTGAAGGTCTTGCCCGAACCGGTGACCCCCAGCAGGGTCTGGAACCGGGCGCCCTTGCGGGCCTCGCTCACCAGTTCGGCGATGGCGGCCGGTTGATCCCCGGTGGGCTCGAAGGGCGCGACGAGACGGAACCGGCCCATGGTCAGCGACCCGCCGAGTGGACGTCCAGCAAAAGCTCCTGCCCCGCCCGCAACTTGCTGATGTCTCGGACGCGTCCGTTGATGGCGACCTCCACTCCCTGGACCCTTTCCAGGATCAGGCTGAAATGGTCGTCTGCCCCCCAGAATACCACCAGCCGGTTCCCCTGCAGGTAGGCGCGGCCCGTGGCGAAGCCGTCGGTAAGGTCTGCCGGTGCGGTTTCCGGCTGGTCCGGCCAGTCGGCTTCGCGGAAGTCCCGTTCGCCGTCGCGCTTGACCTTGATCCTCTGGGGCCGGTCGCAGGAAATGCGCAGGACCAACCCCTGGCCGGGGTCGTATGAAACCGGTGCTGCAGGGGTAGTTGCTGGCCGGATGTTTTCCTCGGCCGGCCGCGTCACCGCTTCTTCCGCAGCAACAGGAACGATCTCCACCGGTTCCTCGGCGGGAATCACCGGGGGATCCTTTTTCTGCTCCGCGATCGCGGGGTTCAAGGACCAACCCAGGGCCAGGGTATCCGGTCCGGCATGGGCCTTCGTATCCGCCACCGACCCAGTTTCCGGAGTCATTTCATCGGCCTTCTGGACCTCTTCGGTTCGGGGTTGGAGTTCCTCTTCGAGGGCGGCAGGTATCAAGGACTCCCTGGGGGTCTCTTCTTCGTCTGTCATTTCGGGCGCCGTGTCAGAGGGCTCCTGCTGTCGGGATGAATCCAATTCGGCAACCTGGCCAGCCGGCGGAAAAGCGGGCGCGCCGGTCGACGCATCATTGTCGCCACACCCGCGCAGGGCGAACATCCCCAGCCCCACCACCACGGCCACCACGCCGACGGTCAAGACGATATGCAGCCAGGGCAGACCGATGGTGCTGACCTGGACCTCCTCTTCACCCCAGACCATTTCCTTTCCCTGGGGAGTGCTTTCCCTTTCGCCGGCGACCTTGGCGTATTCAGCCAGGACGACCTCGGGATCCAGGCCGAGATCCACCGCACAGGTCCGCAGAAAACTCTTGATGTAAAGGGGTCCGGAAATCTTGTGGTATTCGTCGCGTTCCAGGGCGGTGAGCACCGGCGGCGGGATCTTGGTCCGACCGGACAGCTGGGCGAGCGTCAGATCCTGGGCCTCACGGGCCTCGCTGATCATCTCCCCTGGAGATTTGAACTGGGATCCGTCGCTCATTGCTGCCTCCTTGTCGCCGGCATTCGGGCGGCCGGGCGGGATGTCGCCGCCTCACCGTCAGCTATCGAGGGCATCCAGCATCTCTTTCAGTTTGCCTGCCTTCGCCTCGTTTTCAGCCAGCAGGTCCTTCTGTTTCTGGACCACCTGTTCAGGGGCGTTGGCCGTGAATTTTTCGTTGGCCAGCTTGGTGCGGCAACCTTTCATCCAGCCCTCGATCCCGGCCAGTTCCTTGGCCAGACGCGCCTTCTCCTTGTCCAGGTCGACCAGGCCTTCCATCGGCAGGAAGATTTCCACGGCACCGGCCACCCCCGCTCCGGCGGGCGAAGGGTCCTCGCCGCCGGTGGTGATCTCCACGGTCTCCATCTTGGCCAGCAGGGCGATGAGTTCGCGACCGGAAGCGAGACCCGAAGTGTCACCTCCGGAGGGCACACGAAGGATGGCCTTGCCCCGGCGGCCCGGCTGGACACCCAGTTCGTTGCGAAGGTTTCGAATCACGCCCACGATTTCCATGACCTGACCGAACTGATCCCGCTCCCGCGGGAACGGTGTTTCCCCGGCGAAACGGGGAAATGATGAATCCATGAGGAACCCGCGGCTCGGCGGAAGCCAACTCCACAGCTCTTCCGTGATGAAGGGCATCACCGGGTGGAGAAGCTTGTAGCTGACAGCCAGGCTCAGCACCGCGACCGACAGGGCCGGACCGCGACCGCCCTCGTCACGCAGGCGCGGCTTGACGGATTCGAGGTACCAGTCGCAGAATTCATGCCGGAAAAAATTGAACACGCCGTAGGCCGCGTCGTTCAGCCGACGCCTGGTCATGTTGGCGTCGCAACCGTTGACCGTTTCCAGCAGGCGGCCCAGGATCCAGCGGTCTTCCAGTTTCAGATCATCGTCCGCCAGGGTCACGGGAGCCCGACCACCCAAGACACCGGCCCACAGGGTGTCGAACATTGCGGCCGGTTTTCCCGACCATTCGTCCGCCGACCCCAACTTGGCAATGTCGAGGGTCCGCGGCGCGTCCCCATCCGCAATCGCCGCCAGTTGGGCTTCGTCCCAGACCCCGAGAACGAGTTTGGTGGCCTGGAAGATCTTATTGCAGAAGTTGCGACCCACTTCGAGGGTCGTTTCCGAAAAGAAGATGTCCTGCCCCGTGGGCGTGAGCATGACGAGGCTGCAACGCAGGGCGTCGGCACCGTATTCGTCGATCAGGTGGATCGGGTCGGGACTGTTGCCGAGGGACTTGCTCATCTTGCGGCCCTCTTCGTCACGTACGATGCCGTGGAACAGGACCTCACCGAAGGGTTTCTCATCCAGGAACTCGTAGCTCGCCATGATCATCCGGGCGACCCAGAAGAAGATGATGTCCGGGGCCGTGACCAGGACCGAAGTGGGGTGGTATTTTTTTAGATCCTCCGTCTCGTCGGGCCAGCCGAGCGGCGAGAAGGTCCATAGCCAGCTGCTGAACCAGGTATCCAGGACATCGTCTTCCTGGGTCAGCACCGCGGAGCCGCAGGACGGGCACTTGTCGGGGGTGCTGCTGGCTGCGATTTCTTCACCGCAGCCGTCACAGTACCACACGGGAATCCGGTGCCCCCACCAAAGCTGCCGGCTGATGCACCAGTCGCGGATGTGGTGCATCCAGTTGTCGTACACGCCGATCCAACGCTCGGGGAACATCTTGACCGCCCCACCGTCCACCGCACCGACAGCCGGCGCAGCCAGCTTCTCCATCTTCAGGAACCACTGCCTGGAGAGATAGGGCTCGATGATGTGCCCGCAGCGGTCGTGGTGCCCGACCTGGTGCACGTGCTTCTCGACCTTGCCCAGCAGACCTTCGGCCTGGAGCGCAGCGACCACGGCCTCGCGGCACGCGGTCCGGTCGAGGCCGGCGAACGACCCGGCCTGTTCGTTCATGATTCCCGACGGGGTCATGCAGATGACCTGGGCCAGATCGTGGCGGCGTCCGACCTCGAAATCGTTGGGGTCGTGGGCGGGCGTGATCTTCACGAAACCCGTGCCCTTTTCGGGGTCGGCGTGGTGGTCGCCGATGATCGGGATCTCCCTGTCCGTCAGCGGCAGCTTGACGGACCGGCCGATCAGGTGCTTGCGTTCGGGATCGTTGGGGTGCACCGCGACGGCGGTGTCGCCGAACATGGTCTCGGGCCGCGTGGTGGCCACGGTCACCTCGCCGGAACCGTCGGCCAGGGGATACTTGAGGTGCCAGAGACTGCCCTCGAGTTCCCGGTACTCGACCTCGTCATCGCTGATGGCCGTCAGGTCGTGCGGACACCAGTTGACCAGGTAGACGTCCCGGTAGATCAGTCCCTTTTCCTTGAGACGCACAAAGGCTTCGGTCACCGCGCGGTTGCGGGCCTCGTCCATGGTGAAGGCCTCTCGCTCCCAGTCCAGGGAGCAACCCAGGCGCCGGATCTGCTGGGTGATCCGGTCGTGGGTTTTTTCCTTCCAGGCCCAGGCTCTCTCCAGGAAGACCTCGCGGCCGACTTCCCGCTTGTCGAGGCCCTCGGCCGCCATCTGTTTGCTGACCACCTGTTCGGTGGCGATGCTGGCGTGGTCGGTGCCCGGGATCCACAGGGCGGGCCGGCCGCTCATCCGCGCCCAGCGGATGAGGGTGTCCTGGATGCTGTTGCCCAGGCAGTGGCCCATGTGCAGGATGCCCGTCACGTTCGGCGGAGGCAGGGTGATCACGAAGGGATCCCCGTCCAGGGACTCGTCGGGGCGGAACAATTCCGCCGTTTCCCAGGCCGCATACCATTTTTGTTCGATGCCACCGGGTGCATACTGGGCCATGTTCCTGATTTCTTCCACGCGTCTCTCCAGTTCAGGCAGCGGTGTCATACCCGGGAAAGCGGAAATCTAACACCTGTCCCGGGCCGGAGCAATGGTTGGTAATCGGCGCACAATAACTGCAACATCCCCTGCATTGTGCTAGAATCCGCCCGCAACGTCTGATCCTGCAACCTTGGGGCCTTGCTGATGCGCTACCAGGCCGTCTACCACGAATCCACCTTCGAGAGAGTGACCCGCCTCTTGGGCCTCTATGTGGTGGCACCCCTTCTGATGGCCCTGGCCCTGCCCGTGGTCCTGAACATCTCCCAGAAACCGGATTACGGCTTCAAGGTCCTGCGCCTCGAGGTCGTGGAAGTCGTCTCTCCGGGGCCGGCCGACGAGGCCGGCCTCCGCGTCGGGGACGAGATCCAGTGGGTGAGCGGCCGCCAGACCATCAACATGCCCGCCTTCTACGCCGCTGTGGCAGCCAGCAGGGGCCTGCCGGCGTTGGTGGTGGAATACAGGCGGGGCATCGACGTGGAGACGGTGAGCATTGTCCCCCGGCCTCCTGGCCAAGCTTGGCTGATCCGCAGTTACGGCCTGTGGGTGTCCGGCCTGGCTTTTCTGATGATCGGATTCTGGGTCCTTCTGCGCCGGCGCGACCCCGTGGCGCGGAACTTTTTCGTCCTGTGCTACATCTTCGCTTTTTTCCTGCTGGACATTCCCGACCACGCCAGCGTGCCCTTCATGGTCGGCAAGGAACTGGTCCGGTACCTGTTCCAGCTGCTGATGCCAGCCTATTTCCTGCGTTTCTTCCTGCAGTTTCCCAGCCCCCGGAGCAAAATGGCCCGGGAGAAGAAACCTCTGCGACTGCTGCTGGTGCCGGGGTGGGTGCTCTTTGGCATCTTCGCCTGGCTTTTCTACCTGAATCCCCCGCCGGGAGGGATGCTGGAGCAGACGCTGGAAATCGTGTCCCTGGTCTACCTGCTCGGCTATTTCATGGCTGGACTGGTGATCTTCGCTCGACGCGTCATGCGGCGGGACCGACCCATCCAGCAGACCAAGCTCAAGGTCATCCTGCTGGGATTGATCTGCGGCCTGGCCCCATTTTTCGCGGGCACCCTGTTGGAAAACCTGTCGCCGGGATCGATGTTGCCCCACTGGCAATACCTCGCGTTTTCCGTGCTGCTGGTTCCGGCCAGCTTCGGCCTGGCCATTCTCCGCTACGGCGCCCTGGACCGGGCCTTCGTGGTGCGAGCCGGCCTCATCTACGGTGTGCTCACGGTGCTGGTCCTGCTGGTCTATTTCATCATCGTCCTGGGCTTGGGCGAATTCCTGGCCCGTTTCTTCAGGGTGGAGGCCCAGCCGGTGCTGCTGGTCCTGATGGCCGGGTGCGGCCTGGCCATCCTGCCTTTGCGCCGCTGGATTCAGGGGATCATCGACAACGCCTTCTATCCCGCCCGGCGCGCCAACCGGCGGGCCATGACCCATCTGGCGGAGCGTTTGACCAGGCTGATAGACCCCGAAGAGGTCATACAGACGCTTCTGGTCAAACTCGACGACCTGTTTCGTCCTGACAGCATCGCCATGTACCTCAGTCCGACCGATGAACAGGAAACCTATGTGGCGCGTCTGCCGGCCAAAACCGCGTTGAAGCCGGCCCTGGCCCTCGACCTTGCCCCATCGGTGGATCACGGTTACCCCACCCTGCCCGGCGGCAGCGGGTTGGCCATCCTTTTGAACCGGATCCGCCGGCCGGTCTTCGCCGAGGAACTCGAGGACCTTCTGTTCGCTTCGGACACGGACACGGAATCGTTGAATTTGCTGACCCGAATCAAGGCGGAACTGCTGGTGCCCCTGGTGGCCGGCAACCGACTCCTCGGGTTCCTGGTCTTCGGGCCCAAACGCAGCGGGGCCCTCTACAGCCAGGAGGACCTGGCCAACCTGCGGACCCTGGCGCTCCAGTCCGCCTCGCTCATCGAAAGCCGACAGCTCTACCGGGAAAGCCTGCAACGCAAACGGCTGGAGACAGAACTGGAAGTGGCGCGGGACATCCAGGCCCGCCTGCTGCCCACCGGTCCCCTGGACAACGAGCAATTCAGCATCTGCGGCCACAACGAACCCTGCCTCATGGTCGGCGGGGACTACTTCGATTATTTCCAGCTGGAAGACGGTTCCCTGGCCTTCGCCATCGCCGACGTGTCCGGGAAAGGCATACCCGCGGCCCTGATGATGACCTCGCTCGTGGTGGCCTTCCGCCGGGAGGTCAAGACGGGAATCCATCCCCGAGTGGTCATGGAGCGACTGAACCCGGTGGTGGCTTCGGTGGTTTCGGCGGGAAGTTTCATCTGCCTCTTTTTCGGTATTTGGAATCCTGACACCGGCGTCATCCACTACTGCAACGCGGGCATGGATCCTCCGGTGCTGTTCCGCCCCCGCACCAGATACCGTCAGCAGCTCAGACGGGGCGGCCCCGTGCTCGGGGTGGAGCCCAAGCGCCGCTACCGGGAAGGCGCCCTGGCCCTGAAGCCGGGCGACCGGCTTTTCCTGTTCACGGACGGCCTGACAGAGGAACAAAATCCCCGGGGGGATTTTTTCGACGGCGACCGCCTGATGGAATTGGTCTCTGACAATACGGAGGAGTCACCACCCCGCCTGATCGAAAGGATTTTTTCCGCCGTCAATGCATTTGGCGGTGAAGAAAGATCTGACGACAAAACTGCTATTATATTGGAAATAAAGGCCTTAGCGTAATTTCTTGTCCCCCGGCCCCCTTCTTGCTCAAGCTAGTCAGGAGGCGGCCGATCATCAGGGGTTTCGATAAGGTGAATATTTCCTCAAGCTCCCCTGGATTCCGGTCGATTCCCTTTAGGATCGCATCGTTTCACATCAGACCGGAAAGGGGGGATCGGCATGACGCCCGAAGTGTACATCATCATCAGTATGGGTTTGATCGATCTCTTTTGGTGGTTGAGAAAATGACCATCGCCATCTGACCCCTGGCTGCCGGTTCTCGCCACAGCCAGGGGTTTTTTCATGCCCTCCAGCCAACCGCAAACAACCCATTTTAAATTATCCAGGGAATCAAACAGCCGGCCAGACCAGGCGTGCGGACACGAATCCCAACCACACCGCCCCCAACCCCAGCACCAGATTGGCCGAAACGTTGAGAAGGGCCAGATGGGAGGCGCCATCCTGCAGGTAGCGCAGGGTCTCGTAACCGAAGGTGGAAAAGGTGGTGAAGGCCCCCAGGAATCCGACGGCCAGCAGCATCCTCATCGGATGCGTGACCAGGGCCGTGCCACGATCCAGTTCCAGCAGGAACCCCAGGGCCAGACAACCCATGACATTGACCAGCAGCGTCCCGAAGGCGAAATGGGCGCCGAGGGACCGCTCGGCCAGCAGACCAATCCCATAGCGCGAAACAGCCCCGGCCGCGCCGGCGACACCCACCAGGAAAAACGATTGCATACGGTCCCCTTTTCAATACGCCGGTGACCGGACTTCCGCCCGGTCACCCCAAAAATCCGAGACTATCTCAGGAACCGAGAACGGCCTTGATGGCTCGCTCGTATTCGGCCTTGCCAAAACCTCCAACCCACTTTTCACGGATGACGCCTTCCCGGTCGATCAAAAACGTGGTGGGAATGCTCTGGATCCCGCCGAAGGCCTTGATCAGCTGCGGGTCGTTGTTGAACAGGACCATCTCGAAGGTCAGGCCCTTGTCCTGCGTGAACTGCCGGACCTTCGCTTCGCCCTGGCGGCCCATGGCCACTCCCACCACGACAAGGTCCTGATCGTATTGCACGCTCAACTCCTGCAGGTGGGGCAGCGCCTTGACGCAGGGCGGACACCAGGTGTCCCAGAAATCGACGATCACGGCCTTGCCCTGGAGGCTGGAAAGCTGGAGCTCTCCCCCGGATAGTCTTTTGAGGGCAAAATCCGGGGCGACGCTGCCTTTGGTCCCCGGGACGGTGGACGTGACCGAAGCGGTCGAGGTGGTCGTCAGGTTCCGGGGTGCGGCTTCTTCGGCGGTGGCGCTCTCTTCGGTGCCGGAACCGCAGCCGGAGGCCGTCAGAAACACCAGGGTGCAAACCATCAGCATGGTATAGAGGGTCGTCTTTCTGCTCACGGCAGATCCTTCCGGTAAAGGGCTGTTAGCGGGAACCTGGTGCAAGAGCCGGTTCAGCATTCTATTCGGGCGCAACGGCGGGCCGTTCCGCGGGGCAGACTAGGGATAATTTGGGAAAATATTCCCTGTTTTGCAACTTTGGCGAGCCCAAGCGGAACCAGGACTTGTCTATCGCCTTAATATACGTATAGTTCTTTCAGGTAATTCGCTCCCGCCTTTGGGCGGGTCCCATCGCCTCTTGTTTCATGTGAGGACCCACGGAATATGGACCGCTTTCCCCGACCCAGCACAGTCAGACTAGCCGGCCTGCTTGGCGCCCTTGTTGTCCTTTGTTCCGCCGCGTTGTCCCTGGCGTTCGAGATCCAGGTGACCCCCGCCAGCGATACGGCGGAAATCGGCAAGGACCTGGTTCTGGAAATCGAGATCCTCCCAGGCACCGGGGAATCCCTGCTGGTCGCCGACCTTTTGATCGAGGTATCGGTTGCCGAGGGCTCCGATTTTTTCGGGACCCCTTATCCCCTTCGTCCGCTTTCGGACCCCGGCGCCGACCCGGCCTCCTACCAGGGACCCGCCCGGTTCGAATGGGCGGCCCCGGTGGCCCCGGACGTTGAGCCCCACACGGCCGAACTGGTGGTCAACGTCACTGCCGCCACCACTGCCGGGACCGGAAAAACGGCCCGCTGGTCCGCACCTCTGGAAGTCGGGTTCGGGGAGGAATGGTCCGCCGACAAGATCAGCGATTTTATCGCCCGCCGGGGCATTGGGTTTTTCCTGGTGGTGGTTTTCGGGTTCGGTTTGCTGATGAGTCTTTCCCCCTGCATCTACCCCATGATCCCTATCACCTTGGCGGTGATCGGCGCTCAGAGTCAGGAGAAGGGGGCGGCGCACGGGCTGCTCCTGTCCGTCACCTACGTGGTGGGTATGGCCCTGGTCTACGCCATCATGGGCGCCCTGAGCGCGACGGTCTTCAGCGGCATCACGGCCTTCATGCAGAGTCCCGCGGTCCTGGTGCCGATCGCCCTGCTGCTGCTGGTACTTTCGATCAGCATGTTCGGCGGCTTCGAGCTGCAGGCGCCGGCCTTCCTGCGCGACAAGCTGCAGGGCCCTGGCGCAGGCAACCGGGGCGGCCTGATCGGGGTGTTCGCCATGGGCCTGGTGGCCGGCCTCGTGGCCTCTCCCTGTGTCGGTCCTTTCCTGGCCGCTCTGCTGGTCTGGGTGGCCACCACCGGTGATTGGGTCCTGGGCTTCTTCTCCCTGTTCACCTTCGGGATCGGCATGGGGCTTCTGCTGATCGGCGTGGGAACATTCCCCGCCCTGCTGGGCACCATGCCCCAGAGCGGCGGCTGGATGGACACGGTCAAGAAGGGCATGGGCCTGCTGCTGGTGGCCATGGCCTTTTATTTCGTGCGGCCCGGGAGCGTGCTGCCGGCCAACATCTTCTACCCCCTGGTCGGGGTGACCACCATTCTGACCGCCGTCTTCATGGGCGCCTTCGATGCGCAAAACTATGAGACGGGCTGGTGGCCCCGGACCCTCAAGGGTCTGGGTCTGGCCACCTTCGTGGCCGGGCTCTATTTCCTGGGCGGCTCGTTCCTGCAGCACGGTTTCATGATGCCTTCTCCCCTGGCGGGCCTCACCACCGGATCCGTCAGCGCCGCGGGACCTGTGGTCCGGACGGCAACCGTTGCCTCCACGGCTCATGGGGGCACGGCCGCTGCGGAAAATTCCGCCGCGCCGCTACCCGCCAAGGTGCCCTGGACCGTGATCCACACCGGTCAAAACGTGCAGGCGTTTCTCGAAACACACCGTGCCGAGGCCAAGGCCGCCGGCCGGCCGGTGATGATTGATTTCTGGGCCACGTGGTGCGTCTACTGCAAGAAGCTCGATAAGCTCGTCTGGAACGTTCCCGAGGTGGTGGCCGAATCGCAGCGGTTCGTGACCATCAAGATTGACGCTACCAAGCCGGACGATGACGAGATGACCGCCATCAAGGAAGTGTTTCAGGTTTCGGGCCTGCCCCGGATCATCTTCATCGACAGCCGCGGGGAAATTCTCCACGGCCGGTCCCAGGGCTGGCTGACTGCCGACAAAATGCTGGAGGTCATGCAGAGCATCCGCTGACCGACGGCCGACCCATGGACGAGAGCCCGGGAGTTTCCTCCCGGGCCCTCTCTGTTTTGCGGTTGGCGAAATACTATTGGAAACGGACTTCCGAGCGATGGTCCACGTCGAACACCTTCAGCGGGCCGTTACCCGGGTTTTCGGTCAGGACCTCCGGCATTCCGTCACCGTCGATATCGAACAGTTCGATCTTGCCGAAAAAAGGTTGGTCCTCCCACTCGATGTCACCGGAAATCGAATCGACCACCTGCCCGGAATTCAGGACGATCTCCACCCGGGTGTCCCCGTCCACGTCGCCGCAGCGGATCATCGTGGCCGAGTACTCGTTGATGCTGGAAAAGCTCTTGGTGAAGCTTTCCCCGTCGACGTAGACGATCCGGTTGTCGGCCAGCATGACGATCTCGTTGGCGGGGTCCTCGTCCATGTTGGCGATGGTAAAACAGGTGACCGTCTCGTAATCACTGGGCAGGGATTCCCACAATAGGCTGTAGCCGTCCAGCGCCCAGACGTAGATCTTCCCGTTGCTGGTGCGACATATGAGGCTGTCGTCGAGACCGTCGCCGTCAAGATCGTCGGCCAGAACCTCGTCGGGGACCCCACTGAGCTGGATGCTTTTCCAGATCCTCCGGACACCCTGGCCGTCAATCTTGGTCACTTGGACGGTCCCGAATCTTTCGGCGATGGCGAGGTACATTCCTTCCTCGCCGTGGATGGGTTCGAACTTCGCGATGTGATCTATCCGATCGGCGGCCCTGGCCAGGGCCCTGTACTGCGCATAGTCCAGCTCTCCCTGTGCCCTGGCGGCCGTCGGGCCGACCATAGTCGCCGCCACCAGCCCCACCAGAAGGAACCGTCCCAGGGACGGTAGGGACCTCGACATCGGATTGCGGTAAGAAGACATGAAACACCTCGGTGTTGCTGGCCGTGGCGGAGTTGTCAGATCCGGCCGATCACGGCGGGGTTTTTAGTGGATGGTCAGGTCAATATAACCCAAGCGGAGGGTTCGGTCATTCAATTCGATCAGAGGGGATTGGTTCCGGGTCATCCGGGCCAGGCCAGTCCCACTCCGGCCAGCACGGACCAGGTTTGCCACGTTCGGCCGGCGTTGATCATCCACCGGTACTGCCCTTTGAGGAAAAACATGTGGGTATCCTTGAAGTACCATTCCTGCCCCGCCTCGACCAGGATGGACCAGTGGTCCCCGCCCTCGGGGTCGTTTTCGTGGGGACGCCGGATGTCGCTGATCCCCGTGCCCAGACCCAGGAAAAGGTTGACCTCGACCTTGCGGTCCCCCCGGTTGCCGAAATACTTGCGCATGATCAGGTCGCCGGAAGTGATGTGGCCCCCGTCGGGCACCTCCAGATAATCCACCTGGATCACCATCCCCATCTGCCAGTGCAAGAAGCTGCTGAAGAAGTTCACCGGGGAACCCGGGCGGAAGATCAGGGAACCACCATAGGCCAAATCGCCTCCTTGGTCCCGGAATCCGCCTCCGTAGGCTGCGTGCCCCGCCAGAAAAACGGGCGTTTCGAATGGTTGATTCAAGCCGGTCGGTGGAGAGGACAGGCGTGGATTTCCCTCGGCCAGCTGGGCCCGGGATAATTCTGGGCAAACCGCCGCCAAGGCCAGGACCGCCAAGAGAGGAAGGGCCACCATGACCCGGGACAGAGCCATGTTGCGGGGTTTGGGCGTCTGGATTTCCTGAAAAATTGCCTGCAAAATTTCCTGCAAGGGGCACTCCCTTTGGGTAGACATACCCCCGGGGCCACCCCGGGCTCTATTCCCGAATGCAATTGGGGTGCCACTGGGACCCCCACCTGGACGCCTACAACTATTTGCCATCAAACAAAATAGATTGTAGGATGGGTGCTTCTGTCCGGCACCCGCCCCCGCGGTCCGGTCATTCGTCTTCAGCCATGGCTGAAATCCGTTCATCCGCCCGAAGGAATGCCCTCATGGCCGAACCTCCCGACAGCTACCTCACCCTGCTGGGGGCCGCTGAGGTCGAAATCAAAGTCCAGCGGTCCCGATTTATCGGCCTGGCCCAGGCAGCCGATTCCGAGGAGAAGGCGCGGAAACTGATTGATGAAACCGCTCGCCGCTTTCACGATGCCCGCCACGTCTGTTTCGGCTATCGGGTGGGCTTCGGGGACAAACCCATTTCCAGGAAAAGCGACGACGGGGAACCTTCGGGAACGGCCGGGGAACCCATTCAGGCAGCCATCGCACGGCACGCCGTGACCGATGCCCTGGTGATCGTCGTACGGTATTTCGGAGGCGTCAAACTCGGCACTGGAGGACTGGGCCGCGCTTACGGGGAAACGGCGCAGGAAGCCTTGAGCCGGGCCGGCACCCGGGAGGTGCTGCTGGGCCGTGAGTTTCAGTTGGAATTCCCCTACAGGCTGGAAAAAACCATAAACAAGCTGCTGGATGCCCACGGCGGACGCATTGTCGACCAACAGTACACCGACCAGGTGGCCTGGCGCATCTGGTTGGCCCATTCGACCTGGCGAGATTTTTCTTCCCGCCTGACCGAAACCACCGCGGGGACCGTGGGACTGCGTGAGGTTGTTCCGCCCGGTGACTGACAGGCCGGACATCCCCGCCGTCAAATAAAATGGGCTCCGGTGGCACCGGAGCCCATTTCCCATTCGCCCGTTTCAAACATCATCTTCAGACCGACGACAGGGGCCGGTCCGCCATCCCGCTCTAGACGGGTGTTTCTTCGGCATAGTCGTGCATGTACTTGAAAGCCTTGCTCGACCGGATCTTTTCGAAGGCCTCTTCCTTGATCTGCCTGATCCGCTCGCGGGTCAGGCCCATGATCTGGCCGATTTCCTCGAGGGTCATCTCCTGGTCGCTGCCCAGACCGTAGTACAGGCGAAGGACCTTGGCCTCGCGCTCCTTCAGGTCACTGAGCATGCGCCCGATGCTGGAGTTCAGGTCGTCGTCCAGCACCTTGTTGTCGGGGCCTACGCTACTGGTGTCTTCCAGGAAGTCCAGGTAGGTGCTGTCCTCGTCGTTGCCCACGAAATCATCCAGGAAGAAGTTGTCCTGCATCAGGGGCAAGGTGTCCTTCACCTCGTCCACGGACAGGCCCAGCACCTTGGCGATCTCTTCGGCCTCGGGCTTGCGGCGCAGCTTCTGCTGCAGTTCGCCGCTGGCCTTCTTGATCTGGTTCAGCACGCGGGCCCGGTTCAGGGGCATCCGCACGATCTTGCTGTGGTTCGCCAGCGCAGCGAGGATCGACTGGCGAATCCACCACACGGCGTAGGAAATGAACTTGAAGCCGCGCGTCTCGTCGAAACGCTGGGCGGCCTTCAGAAGACCCAGATTGCCTTCGTTGATCAGGTCCTCCAGGGGCACGCCATAGTGGGCGTATTCCTTGGCGATCGAGACCACGAAGCGCAGATTGGCCTTGACCAGCTTGTGCAGGCTCACGCTGTCGTTAGAATGGATGCCGCGAGCCAGTTCACACTCTTCGGCCCGGGTCAGCAGCGAATACGCCTTCACTTCCTGGAAGTACAGATCAAGGGTGCTCATCAGCTGGGCGGCGGGAGCCACCTGGTCCGCACTGAGCTTGGCGGAACCGCGGGTGCTGGTCTTGCCCTTGGCTACTTTTTTGCCGGACTTGCTGCCGGACTTTTTCTTGGCCGAAGCCTTGATGGTGGGAGCTTTGCCACTGGGCTTGCGGCTTTTTTTCCGGGTATTTTCCTGGGCGACGCTTTTCATTGTTTTTTCCTTGGCCATGTGAAATTCCTCTCCGGTAATTCCTGCATTCTTTCCGGTAGAGCCATCCCCCTAGTCAGGCATTGATGTGAGGTGGGGGCAAGCTCATGGTCCCCCATTAACAATATCTATACCATATGTGCGAAAATTCTTAACTTTCAATCCACCCCCATAAAGAGCTGCATCAAAACAACTTAAAACCGGAGGTGTTTTGTTTATCTACTAACACCCTTTCATTTTCAAGAGCGTCTTGACATATTGTCAAAGTCACCTCTGCCGAGCACGTCACTTTGTCAAATTTATTTTTCCACTTCGGTGGTGAAGCCCGAACTCGGGTGGGAAGATTTCCCTCCATGGGATATCATGGCACCCAATGACGGCAACGAGTCCTCGATCCCAAACCGACGGATGTGATTCATGAGCTCAACCGCCCCTGAATACGGCCCCAAACCGCACTTCCGCCGGCCTTCGTTCACGGTCTGGCTGGGTCTGGTCGCGGTGACCGTTCCCCTGATGACGGGGCTGCTTCTTTCCTGGCACAGCCTGGGCGATCTGGACATCTGGTTTCACCTTCGAGCTGGGCGCGATCTTTTGGATGGCCAAGCCATGCCATCGGTCAATCATTACTCCTTCACCGAACCGGACCATCCCTGGGTAAACCACGAATGGATGTTCCAGGTCCTGGCTGCCGTGACGGGCCCGGACCCCACCACAAACAACGCCTCCGGGGTTCAGCCGGTGGTCACCGGCTGGAATCTGCTGCGATCCCTGTTGACCGCATTGCTGATGGCGGTGATCCTCTGGGGGGACCGAGGCCTTGCTCGACTGCGGGGAACCCAAGGACTGCCGGCGGTCGCCTGGGCCCCCATTACCTTGTTGGTGGGATTGATGCTTTTGTGGCCGCGGTTGACGTTGAGGCCGGAATTGATCTCCTACACCTTCTTCGTTTTGCTCATCAGGAACGCCGAGCAGTTCTTCGGCCTGATGGGCGCAGTCCAGACACCAGGACCACCCAAGGGCTTCAAAAGACCCTGGTGGGCTGTGATCGACCCCCGCCGCCCAGAGGGCCGAATCGTCTGGATCACACTTTTCTGGGCACAGTTCCACGGTTTCGCCAGCCTGGTTCCCATTCTTGTATTCCTGTGCCTGATTCTGGCCCCCCTGCAAAAACGATTTTGGCGGCCTCCATTGATTCCCGACCACACCGGCTCCAGGGGCTGGCAGGCCGTTATCCTCCTTGCCCTGACGGTCCTGGCATTGATGGTGACCCCCAACGGCTGGAACGGATTGCTCATGCCGCTGAGGGCGGTGGGCCAATTTTCCCAGGACCAGGTCGACCTGCGCACCACCATATCCGAACTGGTTCCCTTGAATCGGACGCCGAATTCCCTGGGGATCACTATCGGTCTGTTCAAAATCAGTGTAGCCTGGGGCCTCATTTGGATGGTGGTTTCCTGGGGCCGGATAAGCCTTTTGAGGATCCTCGTCTTCGGCTTGGCCGCAGGTGCCGCCTGGACCAACCAACGCAGCATCGGCATCTACGCCATCGCCTTCATGCTCCTGCACACGGGCTTGGGCCCCGGCCCCTGGAGGATCCGCCTGCCCCGCAAATGGCCCCTGCCCTCTCCCGTTTTGGCAGCCGGTCTGGGGATAGCCGCCACGGTGCTGTTCGCCGGCCTGTGGTGGCCTCAGATCATCCAGGACGATTGGTATCTGCGGGAAGGGGTCGGGCGCCGTTTCGGATCGGGGACCAATCCGGCCCGTTTCCCGGTGACGGCCGCTGCCGCCATGGGATCCTTCGAGGACCGCCCGTTTTTCGCCAACCTGGATGCCGCCGCCTTTTTGCTCGCCCACACCCAAGGCCGCACCTTCATCGATGGACGCACCGAAGCCTATTCCCCCGGTCTCTGGGCGGAATACCTCGCCATCAAACGCGGTGACGAACGATCACTGGGTCTGTTGGCCAGGCGCCGGGTCGAAGCGGTTTGTCTGGCCATCGGAGGGGGATCTTTCGACCGCTTGGCCGCGGCCCTGCTCGCCTCCGATACCTGGGACCTCGTGGCCGCCGACGGGGCGGGCCTTCTGTTCCGGCCGAACACAGGACCGCCTCCGGGATCAGGGTCATCCAGCCAGCTCATCCTGGCCCAAGCGGCCGACAGTGAGATCCAGTCCGGCCCTGCGGATTCAGGTGCCCGCCGCGGCGATCATGCCCTGGCCGCAGGGCAGCTGGCAGGTATGGCCGGGATGACCAAAGCACAGGAAAAGGCCTACCGCACCGGATTGACCCACCGGGAAGACCACCCCACCCTGAACCACAACCTGGGCAATCTCCTTCTCGGCCGGCAAAAGTTCCAGGAAGCCCTCTCCCATTTCCAGACGGCCCTGATAAAGAACCCCCGGCTGGCTGGGTCCGCTCTCAACGCCGGGGTCTGTCAAATGAGACTGGGGCAACCCCGGGAGGCGGCACGCTCATTTGGCCGGGCGGCCGCCATCGATCCGGCCCGTCCGGGAACCTGGGCCAACCTGGCCGCGGCCCGGATGGCTGACGGCGACCGGGCCGGAGCCGCCCGGGCCCTTGAAAAAGCAGTGCAGCTGAGCCCCAACGACGCCCGCCTGCGGCAGAGGCTCAGGGAACTGAAACGCGGGACCGGCTGAAAAGCCGGCCCCGCGTCAGTCTAAACCCCAGCGTCGTCTAGTATTTGACCTGCACCGTGTAGGTCAGGATGGTCTTGCCGTCGGCGGGAACCGGAACGTCGAAGGCGAGCTCCTGGGCATTCAGCTTGCGGTGCGGAAGGGATTCCGCCACCACTTCCCAGAAGCCACCCACTGGCTCGGTAACTTCAACCACTACATCTTCTTCTCTGTGATTCTTGATGGTGATCTCGAAGGTGGTCCGGTACAGATTGTCCGCCATCTTGCGGGCATCGGTCCGCACCCGTTCGGCCACGATGTCGAAGGCGTTGCCCACCGTCAACTCGACCTTTTCCTTTTCCGGGGTATGGTCGATGCGGTCCTCACCCAGCAGTTGGCGCGATCCCGCAGCGGAGCGCCCGTAGACCCGGAACACGCCCGCGGGCAAGGGCATGCCCAGGTTGTTTTCCTGGTTGTTCTCGAAACTGTAGCTCACGCTGATCTTCGAATGGTCGGTCAGCGGCCCCACGCCCCGGAAAAAGTGACTGTGGGCTCTCAATTTGTAGTGCTTCGTCACCGCAATACCCGCCGCGTCGAACAGGGAAATCTGCTTGATCTGATTGTCCAGCAGATCGGTGGGCCGCTGCATGGTGTACATGTGGTAATCGTACAGGGTTTCTTCCTGGAAGGCCTGGGGCGATGAGGCGCGGGCGGACATTTCCATCATCACCATCTTGTCCCTGGAAGACCCGGCCCGGTTGATGTCCCCGGCCACCAGCAGGAGATTGGCGTTGCGGTACGAGGCCCCCGTCTTGTTTTCCACCGTCACCCAGGCCTGCAGCCCGGCCTCCTGGCCCTTTTCGTCCAGCTGCAGGACGTAATCCGCATGCCACGAGAAACCGCCGGTCAGGTAGGAGGTTTCGACTTCCGTGGCGCCGCCCCGGCCGGTGTGGGCCAACCATACCAGCGTGGGCCGAGCCCGCAGATTCTCCGGCAGGTCCGGCAAGGCCAGACGTCCCGGCATATCGAAAACGATTTCCTCGTCCACTCTGTAGACGGGACCGTTGCTCATGCCCAGCAGGGTGCCGGTGCGCCTCGTGCCGTCCTCCTGGATCCAGGACAATTCCCGACCGACGTATTTCTGCAGGATCTTATCGGGAGACATCAGGTCGAACTCGTAGTTTTGCTCGTACAATTCCAGACCCGTGGCGCCGGAAGACGAAACCAGCAAAGTCACCGGATTGATTCGCGAAGGAACATCCCGGAATTCAAAGGAGAAATCGCCCTGGGGCAGCTCCACCTGGCGGATCTCCCGCACCAGGGCCAGATCCTGGTTGTAGACCGTCACGTCGATCCGTTCCCGATCGTCTTCCCCCGAAACCACCATTTGGCCTTCGGGGGCTGACGCGGCCGGTCCCCCACCCATCACCAGGGGCAGGACAAACAACCATAGTCCCTTATTTTTCATTGGATTGACATTCATTTCATAAACCTCCGGTTGGTATCTGGAAAACCCCGGCCAAAGCCCTGTGGCACCTGAAAATCGGCGCTGTTCCACCATTCAATCTAAAGTCCAAGACGGTTCGGACGATCATTTTGTGTACACGGACGTTACGGGTAAACCAAAAATTCCACTCGGGTGCCGGAAAATTTTCGGTGCCGGAACCGATGTCACCCATGGAGGTGCCTGTTGGGCCACACCATCCTCATCGCGGACGACGCCGAATTCATGCGGGACATCCTCCGCCAGATCATCGAGGACATGGATTGGTCCGTCGCCGCCGAGGCCGCAGATGGCCAGGAAGCGATCACCCTCTACCGAAAGATGCGGCCCGACCTGGTGCTGCTGGACATCACCATGCCCCGCATGGACGGAACCGAAGCCCTCACGGCCATCCTGGACGAGGACCCCGACGCCCAGGTCGTCATGATCTCGGCCCTGGGCCAGAAGGACCAGGTGCTGGAGGCCATCAAGGCGGGCGCCCGGGACTTCATCATCAAGCCGCTGGATCACGACCGGGTCACCGATACCCTGGAAAGAATCCTCTGCCCCATCCCCGTGGCCTGACCCAACCGCCCAGGGCACCCTCAACGCAGGTACAACAGGACCGCAGTTCCCATCGCCAGGCAATAGAACCCGAATTTCCAGAAATGTTCCTGGACCACCGCCAACGCGGTCCAGCGGATGGCCAGCAGTCCTACCGCAAAGGCGGTCAGGCCGGCCAGCAGAAGGCGCGCGGTCTCGCCGGCGTCCGGCTCGGGGGAATCCAACAATTGCAGCAACAGGGCACCGCTCACAGCGGGTATTGACAGCAGGAAACTGAAGCGCGCCGCTTCGGCCCGAGGCAGTTTCACCCACAGTCCCATGGCGATGGTGCTGCCCGACCGGCTGACACCCGGAAAAATGGCGGCGGCCTGGGCTAGGCCGATCACGAAGGCATTGCCCAGGGCTGGAGCCCGCGGTTCCCAGGGATCGGCCAAAGAATCCGAAGAGGCGGCCCACCGCGTGGCAAACAGGACGGCGGCAGTCAGGATCAGCCCGCAAGCTGCAAAAACCGGATCGTGGAATAGAGCTTCGATGCGATCCTTGAATACCAGCCCCACCACCACCGCAGGAATAGTACCCACCGCCAGGCTGGCCATATATTCGAGGGAAGCTCGGTCGAACCGCAACAGGCGCCTGATTTCACTGCGGTAAACCACCAGGATCGAGCCCAGGGTCCCCACGTGGAGAATGATGTCGAAGAAGATGTCACCCTGCCGGGTCCCGAGGAAATGCTGGGTCAGGACCAGATGCCCGGAACTGCTCACAGGCAAAAATTCGGTGAGCCCCTGCACCACGGCCAGCAGGAGCATGTTCAGCATTTCAACCAACGTCACTCACCTCGTTCTTGGCGGAAACCGGCCCGGGTCCGAGCGGGCCTCGCACATATGTAATGGGAATCAGGAATGGCCGCCGGCTTTTCCCGCGGCCCGGGCACGACCGTAATGAAGCCGGGCTTCCTGCGGCATACCCAACGCGTCACAGGTCAGGGCGATCTGGTAGTGGGTGCGGCCGTCTTCCGGGAAAAACTCCAGCGCGTTCTCCAGGCTGACGCGGGCCTCCTCGTACCGCTCCAACTTGTGCAGACAGGTGCCGCGGTAGTAGGGAATTCTCGCCAACCGCGGATCGAGTTTCCAGGCGAGATCGAACCGTTGGCAGGCGTCGGCGTAGATCCCGCTCTTCATCAGGCATAGAGCCGCGTAGTAGTGGCCCAGGGCATAACCCGGATCGCACTCGATACTCCGCTCGAAACAGTCCAAAGCACGTGCGAAATCCTCACGGGCGTAGTGGACCAGGCCGAGGTTCAGGTAACCCTCCGCGTCCTGCTCGATGGCCAGGGCCGACTCGAAGGCCCTGATCGCCTCATCGGTCCGCCCCTCCTCAGCGTAGATAGCCCCTAGATTATGAAAGGCCACCGGGCTGGTGCCGGCCTGGTGGGTGGATTTCCGGTAGGCGCGCATGGCCTCATCACGGCGGCCCTGACGATCGAGGCACACTCCCAGGTTGGTCAGATAGGACGGGGTTTCAGGGTCCAAGTCGAGGGCCCGTCGGAAGCAGTGTTCCGCGCTCTCAGGCAGCCCCAGCTTCATGAACACGCATCCCAGGCGGTAGTGCCAGGGATGCTGGTCCGGAGAGGACGACAGGGCCATCTCGTAAGCCTGGCGCGCCCTTTCGAGCTCGCCCGCTTTTTCGGCCTCGCGCCCGTTCTTGAAGAGTTCCGCGCTGGTCAGGGGACCATCGTCATGGGATGAGGATTCCGGAGCTGATTGATTCATGCGGGCAAAATACCCCAGAACAAGCCCGGGGTCAACGACGGGAAAAGCTGAAGCCCATCTCAGAAGGAGGAATTGTCGTCTATCTCGATTTCCAGGAGGATTTTGAGGGTACCCTCGCCTTCGAGCAGGCGGCGGGGAATCTTGACGGGGATGACCACCGGGGGTCGCAACTCATCGAAGATGGCATCACTGAGGGCCTTGGTGCTCTCCCCGATTTCCGATCCGGGAATGGGAGGACCATAGTCGATTCCCAGGCCCTTGGCTTCGGAAGCCGGTCCTTGCGCAGCCGGGTTCTCGCCCGCACTGCCGGCCGCCAGCACCGGAGCGTCGAAGGCGACGGACCGGTCCGGGCCCCCGGGCCTTTCGTTGATGTGGTTGACGGTCAGCCCCAAAACGGATTTCAGGGTCTCCCTGACCCCTTCCCCCTTCAGCGCCGACGCAGGGAATGAGAGCAGTCCCCAGGGGTTCAGCAGGCTCTCCATCCGGTCGATGGGCAGAACCTCCCCCTGGTCACGGCCGTTGTACTGGATGACCACGGGAATCTCGGTCAAATCCAGGTTGAAGGTGTCCAGGTAGGTCTTCAGGGATTCGAAGGAGGCCAGGCTCAGGTCCAACTGGTCAATCCGAGAGTCCACCACGAAAACAATGCCGTCGAAGGGCGGGCCATCGGGCATGCCGGCGGTCCGGTAGCGTTCCCGGCCGGCGTCCACGGCCTGGACCAGAACCTGCCAGGGGCCATCTTCGCCGTGCTGCACCCGAAAAGCGATCTGCCGTTCCGGATCGTCCGTGGCCAAAGGCAGCAACTGTTCCGGGGGCAGGGATTGATGGATATATCGCAAATTGGCCCGTTTCCCCGATTCCGGGGGGCCGTAGAAGAGTAGCCGGCAGGTTTTCTGCGATGTCTGCGTTCCCTGGGCCAAGGCGCTGTCCTTTGCTTGTTCAGCCTTTCATCCGGGCATCCAATGGGTGGATTCCCTCTGGGGCAGAAGCAATCCCTGTGCCACCGTTCGCCCCCCCTTGGGGTCATTTCCACCCGAATTGGGACCAGGAGTCAAAGTGGGCAAGCAAATTGCATTAACGGGGCTACCTGAGGGATGAATAGCGCACGGTGGGCCATTTGGAGTTCCTGCCGGGCATGTCAAGGCAAGATTCGCAACAGAAAGTGGCCAGATGACCACCAACACCGACAAAATCCTGAAAACCATGTTCGGTCGACTGCTCCAGATTGAAGTCGAGGAAGATCTTGTCGACAAGCTTTGCGCGGTCATCGACAGCGTCACCGAGCGGGTCGGAGGAAATTTCGATCTGGACACCGTCCAGGGGCAGAACACTTTCCGGGCCCTGCTGTGCTCCATGGTGGTCCACGGCTGGGGCAACGGGATGCACCCCTACCACAACCCCAGCGCGAACCAGGACGGCCACACCGTCGAGGTGCGGGTCAGTAAGGACATCCTCATGTCGATGGAGGACCTCCAGTCGCTTCGCTACGTGAAGAAGGACGACCAGGGCCGGGTCAAGCAAGCCCTTTTCGAACCCGACCACAACGTGCGTGTGCGCCAGCAGATCGATGATATCCTCAGTGAGATCAGCCGCAGCAAGGGGCCGGGCTCGGAATAGGAAGCCGCGCCCCAGCGGGAACGGACAACAGCGCGGCTCCGTCAGTAACGGAGCCGCGCTGTTTTTCACCCTGTCCGAACCCGCTGAGGGATCAGAAGATGTTTTCACCCTCGGCGAGGATCTCGTTGAGGGCATCCCGGAAATGGTTGGTGCTGTTGGCCACCTCGGGGGTCACCTTTTCCTTGTACAGTTCCCAGGACTTCTTGATTTCCGAACCCAGGGCCTCGAGGAGGTTGTTTTCCGCCTTCGCCGTATCATAGAGATCCCGATTGTAGACCATGATATCGGAAACCAGGGCTCGGGCCAGCATCTCTTCCTTGCTGCGGCGCCGCCGGGATGATTTTTCCTGCGGGGCATCCATGACCGCAGTTGCCGTTTCGGCAACCGGGGCGGAAGAGGTCTCGACCGTGGCCGCGGCGGAAGCCACGGGTTCGGGATCCCGGGCCGCAGGCGGATCCATGGCGGGAGCCGGTTCCTCGACGGTCGGGGCTGCGGCCGCCGGGCTCTCATCCGCACCGGGCGGATTGAAGTCACCGAATCCGTTCTGGACTTCAAACGTCTCCGGTTGCGGCGAGACTTCCTCTTTCCGTGCCTGGCTGCCATCGAGGCTGAACACACCGCTGCACGAGGGGCAGCGGACCTTGATGACCCGGGGGGGAATCCTGGCGTCATCGAGTTGATATCGGGCCTGGCATTCGGTGCAGGTGGTGATCATTACCCCGCTCCTCCTAAAATTCCGGGAAAAACCAAAATAGTACCTGGGTAATGTTTCGGCCGTCCGGAGGGGTAATTTAGCTCCGATTGCAACCGTTGGCCCACCGGTCAGGGGGCGTAGATGAGATCCACCATCAGGCGCCCCACCTGCTCCAGGCTTTCCGGGGCGCAGATATCGGGTGTGTCACCGGTGGTGTGCCACTGCGGGAACTCGAAATCGATGAGATCCACCGCCTCGATCCCCTGCTGCAGGAACGGGACATGGTCGTCATAGACAGGCGGCCCCGGCTCGGCCAGAAAGGCGGGCAGACCGAGGCGGTCGGCCCGCTCGAAAATGCTCGCCGTCCAGGCGGGCGCGTTCCGGGCCGAAATCCCTTCCATGGGAATCCGGAGGTTTTTCTCCCCCACCATGTCCAAGACCACCAGTCCGCGGGGGGTGCCGCGGGCAAGGGGATTGCCGAAGTCCTTCCAGGTTGCGGCCAGGCGCTGGCTGCCCAGGCAGAAACTGTTCGATTGCCCGGTCCGGCCGGAATCCTCCCCGTCGAAGAAAAGCAGATCGACGCCGGCTGGCGGGGGAGTCTCCCCCATGATTTCCATGAGATGGAGCAGCACCGCCACACCGCTGGCCCCGTCGTTGGCTCCGACCAGGGGAATATTCCGTTGTTCCGGGTCCGGGTCGTGGTCGCTGACCGGCCGCGTGTCAAAGTGGGCCCCCAGCCAGAGACGCTCCCCACCCTCGGGTCCGGCCGACACCACGATATTGCAGATTTCGACCGGCTCTCCCGACAAGGGATCGACCGCCTCGAAACAGAGGGTGGCGCTGCTCAGGCCATGCTGCCGCGCCAGGGCTGTGATCATGTCCCGCAGCTCACCGTTGCCTGCCGAACCTGGAGTGCGGGGACCCAGATCGCATTGGGCGACCAGCAACTCCATGGCCCGGTCACCGGAAAATCCCGGGACGACATTCTCGTTAGCGGCAGCTGTTCCCATCCCCGCCAGAACCAGAACGGTCAGCAGCGACACCAGCGAACTCCGCGACCCGAATATCCGTGTCATGACAGCCTTTCTAGAAGACAAAGGTGGCCTCCACGCCCAGCCCGAGGGTCGTCGTCGTCTGCCCGGACGCGAGATTCTTGCTCCGGCTAAAGATGAACCGCACCGCACCGCTGAGGTTCCGGGTGATCTGATAGCTGAACCGCGGATTCATGCTATACCGGTTCGTTCCCGTCGGCTGGGACGCCGCCGACCCAGGGTTGACCCGTTCGTTGCGATCCGTCTGATAGGATACATCCACATCCATGGTCACGCTCTGGCTGCTGCCAGGACGGTAAAGTCCCATCTTGGCCAGAAATGACTGGGCGTTGAACGAATGTCTCACCTGCAGACCGAGGCGCGTCTTGTTGTTGATCGTCGACACCCCGTTGAGGAGCGCCTCGGAATTGTTGAAACTGGCGTTGACAGTGGCCGTCATTCCGCTGTGGAAATTGACCGTCCAGCGTGGTGTGAGGGCCCGCGTGATGCTCGGATTGTAGGCCCTTTCGGTGATGTTGTTGACGGTCTTGCTGCGCTTGTAGGCGATATTGAAGTTGGAGGAGCGGAACCAACCGGACTCCACTTCCTGGCTGTTGCCCCCGAAAATGCCCCACTTCTCGATTCCGGACAGGGACAACTGGGCGTCCGGCCAGTCCTGCTGGTAACTCTTGACGATCGAACCGATTTGGTTTCTTTCGGTATGACCTTCCCCGTATTTGAGATCCAGGGCGAGATTCTTGGTCACCCGGGTGGTGCTGGAAAGGGTCAGGTTCTGGCGGCTGTCCGCCCCGAAGGCCACGTAGAGGGAATCGGCCACGTCGAGTTCGTTGACCAGACCCGTCTTGTACCAGAAATCCGCCTTGCCCTGGATGCGGGAATAACTGCTCGTGTTCTGGTCCGTGTAGACCACCTTGATGGGCGTGGCGTTGCGCAATGTATTGAACACGGGATCCAGAATGGCCAGGGGTCGAATCCTTTTTCCGCCGGACTCCGCCTGCTCCTCCGGTTCTTCCTGTGCCTGGGTCAGACCCATTTCCCGTTCCCGTTCTCGCTCGCTCTCGGCGGCGGCCAGGAGCCGCTCCTGTTCCCGGCGCTGAATTTCCTGGGGCGTCAGCCCCTCCAGATCTTCATCCATCGTGCCACCACCGGTCAGGCCCCCTGCGCCCTCGGTCGGATCCTGGACCTGGGGCGTGTCCTGCTCGCCGGGAGGCTGTTGGCCTCGGCCTGAGGAGCGCATGTTCTGTTGTTCCCGGCGGCGTTGTTCGGCGATCATTTGGTCCCGCTGGGATTGGGAATATTTCTTCTCGGGAAACACCGCGGAAAAGGCGTCGCCCAGCGGAAGGTCCAGGCGGAATTCCCAGCGGCCGGCGTTGTTCAGGCTACGGGTATCCGGTGGATCCCCGGGTTGGAGGAGGCCCGGGTCATGGGCATCGGCGAAACTGCCGTTGAACTGGATGCTGGGGCGGAGCTTGCTCATCCCCTTGAACACGGTCCGCACGGGGGCCAGTATCTTCGCCGTGCCAAGCTCCCGAGCCTTGGGGATGATGACCGTCAGCCGCAGGTCATAGCTGCGTCTGTTCTCCTGGCCGATATTGATCCCGTTCCACATCTCTTCGCGAAGCAGATCCCGGTCGGAATTGGCCGACGCACTCAGGTCCAGGATAGGCAGAGGCTTGTAGTCCATGCTGCCGGTGACCTTGGCCGGCCGGCTCTGGTTGGCGGGACGCTCGGTGACGGCCCCGTCGTCGGCGATGGTCTGGGAGAGGTTGTAGGTGCTCGAGAAACTGGTCGCAAAGGCGATCTTCTGGGGCACGACAGAAAGCCCTTTGACGATGGGGATGGCCTGGACCAGCGGATAGGCGGCCAGCGTGTATTGACCCGGTATCCGCAGGTCGTAGTTCAGGGATCCCTGCAGACTCTTGTCCCGGCGCCGCTCCGTGGGACCGTCCAGCCTGTGCCGGGAACCACTGACCTGAATGGTCCAGGGGTCGATCACGTAGCGGGGTATGGCTCCCTTCGACGGGGTATGGCTCAACCGCGCGGAGAATCGTTCCTGGGTGTCGATGGTGGACTGCTCGTTGCGGACATCCTCGTCCAGGATCTCGATGTCGCTGTGGATCTCGAATTTGGGACGGTTGATCATCTGGCGCCGGCTCGCATTGACGGGCAGGCGGAAGCCCAGCAGGGGTATGAAATCCTCGACGGCCACGTTCCCCGACAGATTCCAATCCTCCTGGTCTATACCGCTGCCGACCTTGGTGTCCAATCCGTGGTATTCGTCATCGGTGTGTCGCCAGTCGAAATCCAACTTGATAACGTCGGCCATGTTCAGCCGCACACCGGCCCGCTGGGCCAGCCCCATGTCCCGTTTCACCCCCTCGAGCAGGACGTCGTTCAGGAAGAAGTAGCCCGAGGCCGGAGCGCTCAGGTCATTGTTCATGATCCCGAAATAGTACCGCTTTACTTGGCGCAGATCCGGGTTGCCCACCACACGGACGTTGTAGATATCACCGCTGCGGCGATCCCGGATCACCGACCGGAGGTTCCCGTCCTCATCGACGGCGCCGTTCTTGGCGTTGGAAAGCTCCGCCACCGAGAGGTTCATGTTATGCCAACCGGTCTTGACCGGTGAATCGCTGAACTTGTAGGTCACCTCGTAGAAATTCAGGGTGTCGCTGCCCACACGGAAAAAGAGGTCCAGGTCGGCCGTGGCGTGGCTGGGGTTGAACCAGTACCAGGCCAGATCGTTGTAGCGGGTGTAGTCGTCGCCGCGCACGGAAACCTGCTTGCTGGCCCTCACCATGTTGCCCTGCTCGATGTTCTGGAAGTTCAGGACCAGCGACTGTTCCTTCTCCGGAATGTTGTTGATCTCGATCACCGGGAACGGGGAGGTATAATCGGGATTCTCCTTGTTGTTCACCTCCCCCAGGAAAAATTCCTCACCCGGAAGGAGCTCGGTCTGCCTCAGCAGCCTTTCCCCAGCGACCCGGCGGATGCCCTCCCGCTCCCAACGGCTGCCCAGGAAACGGAACTCCGACAGCTGAAGGGTCAGGGCCGTGCGGCCACCGGGGTTCGGGTCCTCGTACCAGATCCGGGCGTGGGTCACCGCGCGCAGGTTGGCCGCCGTGCCCACGCTGACCGAGTCGACCGCCGTGATGGGAATCCGGTACTTCCGCCAGGAGATGTTGGCGTCGACCAGCTCCTGGACGTTGTCGTAATCGTAGACCACGTCGACCAGTGCCTCTGTGTCCTTCAGGTCGATGGTCGTGGTGAAGTAGCCGTTGTCCAGGTTGAGTCGGCCGTCACCGTTGGCATCCTCGTCGTCCTCGCGGGAGTTGCGGGCCGTCCCGTTGATGCCGGGGAAGGGACTGTCGCCGTTGATTTCGTAGTTGGCGTCGAATCGCTGGGGCCCGTTCTCGTTCCCGTCGAGGCCGATATCCTCGTCCGGAGCGAAGAAGATGTCATCGGGCTCGGTGCCGGGTACAATACCGTCTTCCTGCTGCCGGGGTAGCCCCACCACCAGGTTTCCATCTCCGTCCAGGGGCCAGAATCCGTCCTCGTTCACGTAGCCGAAATCGATATGCAGTTTGCCCCGCCGCTGGTCGATGTCCGCCACTCCGTCGTTGATCCAGATCTCGACGAACTGGGACTTGGAAAGATCCAGGCCCGTACGGCTGATGCCCCGCATGATCCCGCCCCAGTCCTCGCTGTTCCAGGCCCCGTCGTCGGCCCGCAGGAAGAGGTCCATCGAGGGCTGGGTTTCGTCCCGTTCCTGGTTGATGAGGTCGGGATTCAGGTAACGCCTCAGGGTGCGTTCACGTGGCAGGAACCACCGAACGGTCTCGACCCGGTCCTCGGGGTCAAAGGTCCGCAGGTCGCCGCTTTCGGCCATATAACCCGCCCCCAGGAACGGGGCGCTCGCCCAGGACCAGGCGATCCGGGTCAGGGTGATGATATCCGACGAATCCACCCCCTCGAAATCCTCCAGATAAACCTTTCCCTTGGTGTTGGGATTGGGCAGGCTGATCGCCATCTCGCCGTTGAACTGCAGCGTGCTCTCCCGTTCCGTGTTGCGTCTGCTCAGGATGTTGGCCACGTGAGTCAGGAAATAGGGTCGGAAGGTGTGCTGCAGGTTGATGTTCCCGACCAGGTTCTTGCTCGGCTCCTCGCCCAGCTT
>RCNG010000054.1_pt1 | contig 41303 bp, 32 predicted proteins | sample 2041371 | NCBI WGS metagenome assembly RCNG01 (sample SAMN09708227, study PRJNA481090) | Marine sediment metagenome, whole genome shotgun sequencing project. | biome: marine sediment; feature: ocean; material: sediment; isolation source: Sewage treatment plant 1 marine sediment (STP1) ... | reverse complement strand
TTGCAGGTAGGTTTGGAGATATTTATTCGCACATTGCGAAAATTCAGGTGGCGGCCATGTTTGATAACAGCATCCAAAACCCATTGTAAATAAATAAGTTGCGAGATTCGGAGAACATGCTTTTCCTGTCGTGGGACGAAGTGTAGGAAACCATAAGGGGGAGATGTCGGCCTCAAGCAGGAGCTTTGCTTGTGGCCGATTTTTTCATTCATTCATGTCCCGAAAACGTGGAGTACTGCAAATCTTATAGGCTGGGTTTGGTGGGGTGATGGGGATGCCCAGCAGCACCGGCATCAGGGGGGCAATCACACCACCACAACCTTGGCCAACCAAAGGGGGTTCAATCTGCCCGTGCTTGTGCCGGTTTCAATCCGCTTCCTGCCTTCTCCAGGGACCATCATGTAAAGGGGATAATCATGAAGACCCGGATACTTCTCTTGGTTGCCGTATTCCTGTTCTGCGCCCTGAAGGCGCCGCCGACTGCTGCTGCGACCTTGTATGTCATGTCTGACGGTTCAGGGGACGCCCCCACCATCCAGGCAGGCTTGGACATGTGCGAGGCGGGCGACACCGTGCTCGTGGCCCCAGGCACCTACACGGAGAATATTATATGGCCGGCAATGGACAGCCTGAAACTCATGAGCGATTCCGGGCCCGAGGTGACCATCCTCGATGGAGGTGGAGCTGGCAGTGTGATCCTTGTTGGTTCCGGAGTGGGTTTATCCACCGAAATCCGCGGCTTCACAATCCAGAATGGATCGGCCAATGTTGGCGGAGGGATTTATTGTACGGGAAGTTCTTCACCGACGATAAAATTTAATACCATAACCGGAAATACGGCGACTGGGGGTGGTGGCATCTTCTATAGCAGTAATTCGGCACCCAAGATCGCTGGCAACATCATCTCTCATAATATAGCTAATGCCGGCGGTGGAATCTTGGTATGGGACGGCTGTGGCGGCGAAATCACTTACAACATTATCACGGAAAATGAGGCGACGACTAATGGCGGGGGTGGCATAGTATCTCAAAATGGATTCCCGATAATTGCCAACAACGAGATCAGGGATAATAAATGTTTTGATAGGGGTGGTGGCATCTTTTGCAACCTCAACGATCAATCAACTATTATTGGGAATGTGATCAAGAATAACGAGGGATCGGGCGTTCATTGTGATGACAATTCCAGTCCGAATATCGAAGCAAATATCATTGCCGAAAACGAGGGCAACGGAGTGTACTGTTGGCTGGGTTCATATCCCCAGATCAACTTCAATAATATATATGGCAATGGCGGCTTTGGAGTCCTAAAAGCCGGGCCGGTTGAGGACCCCGTAAATGCCTTGAACAACTGGTGGGGAGACCCCACTGGCCCTAGTGGTAATGGCCCTGGTTCAGGCGATGCTGTCAGTGGCTTTGTGGATTTCGATCCCTGGAGTGCTGGTCCCCATCTTATTTCCGATGCTGGACCACCGACATCACCTGCTCCAATGGTTCTTTCGCCGAATTACCCCAACCCATTCAACCCGAACACAACCATTCCATTCGCCGTAGACAGACCGCAGCGGGTGAAGGTCTCGATGTATGACCTGACAGGCAGATGGGTGGCGACCCTTGTCGACCAGGTTTACGGAGCAGGATCGCATTCCGCCCAATGGGACGGACGAGATGAGCAGGGCCGGGCGGTCTCTTCGGGCTCCTACCTGGTGCGGATGGAAACTGCAGGCAGGATCGAGTCATTGAAGATCATGCTCGTGCGTTGAGTCGATTGGAATTGGATGTTTCTTGAACCGAGTTCCCTTCCCCGTCCGTTATGGAACGGCGTGAGGGAAAGTACATGTTTATATTGAGGACCAAAGGGGCTGAAGCGGGCCCAACAAAAGGCTCGTGCAGGAAGCTGATGAATATTGGAATCGCCAAGGGGGTTCATCATGCGGACTCTGTTTTTGATAGCCACCATCTGGCTGTGGCTCCTGGCAGGGCTCGGATCAGCCCAGGACTATCCCTGGTGCTCGACAATGGACGATGTTTTCGCAGAGATTGTGGGCGAGCACCTGGTTCTTTCTCACGAGAATGCCACCTACAATTGTTGTCCCGATTCCTTCACCTTCACCGTGACCACCTCCAACGACAGTCTGTACGTCATTGAAAGGGAAGTTCTCACTACTCCCTGTGACTGCATGTGCTGCTTCAACCTGTCCGCATTGGTAGAGGGTTTGTCCCCGGGCGATTGGCAGGTTGTTTATCGCTGGTTGGATGATGAGCCGTGGGGTTGGCGGGATTGGCACATGGAGGTGACAATCAGCGATCTGGGCCCAACAGGTCCGATCCAAATCGCCAGTTCGGAGGCTGTCGGTTGCCTCGACCCTTCAGGGACACCCGAAGACCTGAACATCCCCGTTTCCAGTCCCGGGCTTCTGCAAAACTCCCCCAACCCCTTCAACCCCCGAACGACGATCGCCTTTGATCTTCCTGGACCACAGTCGGTGAGCTTGCGGGTCTTCGACATGGCGGGTCGTTTAGTGAAAGAATTGATCACTGCCGAAGAACACACATCCGGCCGCCACGAGGTCGTCTGGAATGGAACGGATGACGCTGGGCGGCAGGTGACGTCAGGCACCTACTTCTACCGCCTGGAGACGGGTGCATTCAGTGAAACAAGGCGCATGACCCTGGTGAAATGATATCCTAAGGGCCCTATTTGATGAGTGATATCTTCCTTGTTTGGAGTAAATCACCCGTCCTCAGTTGAACAAAGTAAACGCCGGAAGCGACTTCCCTCCCGGACAAGTTGGTCCCGTCCCAAATCTTTTGATAGGACCCAGGGGACATAAATGAGGAAGCAAGTGTATTGACCAGTTGACCCTTGACATCGAACAACTGGAGCATGACCTCGGAGGATTCGCGCAATTCGAAAACGATGGTCGTCGAGGGATTGAATGGATTGGGATAGTTGCCGCGCAATCCTGCCCTGACAACATCGTCGATGGTGCCGGAAATGTTGAAGTCCGCGACCCAGATGTCCGAGTTCCCGCTGAGATCCGAATGATAGGCGATCTTTGTTCCCGACGGAGACCAGGTGGGCATGGCCTCGGTGCTGAGTTCGGTTGTCGCCTGGATGGCGTCACCGCCCACAAGGGGCTTGATCCAGATGTCGGGGTTGCCGCTGCGCGTCGAACGAAAAGCGATCAGGCTGCCATCCGGTGACCAGGCGGGGCTGTGCTCGTCCGCCGCATGGTCGGTAAAGGGGGTCGCCACGCCGCCGCTGCTCGGAATCAGCCAGATATCGGTGTCCCCGCCCCGATCGGTCTGAAACGCAAACTGGCTTCCGTCGGGCGACCAGCTCAGCCGCCGGTCACTGGCCGGGTCGGTAGTGATCTGGGTGGCCGTTCCGCCGGAGGCCGGGATCACCCAGATGTCGTAGTTGCCGCTGCGTTCACTGGTGAATCCGATCTGACTGCCGTCGGGCGACCAGACCGGCATCCATTCGTTCGCAGGATCGGTGGTGACCTGTGTCGCGGGTCCTCCGGCCAACGGTTTCGTATAGATGTCTCCACCACCGGTCCGGTAGGAATTGAAGACTAGCATCGAGCCGTCCGGCGACCAGGCCGGCGACCACTCACCGGCGGGATCGGTGGTGATCTGGATGGCTTCTCCACCGGCCACGGGGATCACCCAGATGTCGTAGTTGCCGCTGCGATTCGACACGAAAGCGATGTAGTCGTTGGCCGGCGACCAGCACGGTTGCGAATCTGCCGCTGGGTCGGTTGTAATCTGATCTGCGGAAAGCGCCGAGGAAAAGTTCAGCAGGAGAAGAAAGAGGGAAAAGAGACAACTCCATATTTTCATGACACACCCCCATGGCTGGAATTCAAACGGATCGACGCCGAGGAGAAATCCAACACCTGGAAGTGCCAAGTGTGCGCCCCAGCCTCCATTGAACCTGCAGCAAATACAGTATAGCACAAACCCTGTTCGTGGTCTCGCCACCCTGCCGTCTCCCGCTGGGGAGTGGAGTTGGGGTGTCGAGGATACGACCTACGCCAAGTTAGGGTTGCTGTTGACCTTTCCGCATTACTAGTGCCAAATCCAGAGACGGGATGCGGCTTCGTCTGGCGGTCCAAGATATACCCGGCAGAGATTTATCGTTGATCCGCTGGGAAGGATGTGAAGTGCTGGGGCCTTTGAATCAAATAACGAGTGGTGGGGGACCGATGTGAAACATTCCGTATCGCCTAACATGTTGACCATCCTTGGTGCGATACACTTGGTGGCTTTTTTGGGCCTGCTCACGGGCTGCGGTAACGCGAAGGATCCGAGCGAGCAAGCTCAAGCCACTCAAAAAAACAAAGCCTCGCTCGCCGAACAGCAAACCGTCCAGCCCTTGCGGGGCTTTTCCTGGATCGTTCCAGGAAAGTTGGCGGCCATGCCGGTCCCTGGGCGAGATCGCCCACTGGCTCAGGACGCTGCATTCCTGAAGCAGATGGGTGTCAGGGTCCTGGTTTCCCTGACGGAGGAACCGCCTGATCCTGAGGTGTTGGCGTCTCGATTCATCGATCAGGTGCACATTCCCGTCCAGGATTTTACAGCCCCTACCCTTGAACAGATGATCGGGTTCGTAGCGGTGGTCGAGGATTCAGTGGCCGCCGGCAAGCCGGTCGGTGTCCACTGCACGGCGGGTCTTGGACGGTCGGGCACGATGGCGGCGGTATTTCTGGTCGCCGAAGGCGCTTCGGCTGAAGATGCAATCACCGGTGTGCGTCAGCTTCGGCCAGGATCGATCGAGACCGCGGCTCAAGAGGATGCCGTGCGGCTTTTCGAAAAGCATCTTTCCACGACTCGATGAACCCGGACCGTTTCAAGCCCAGCTCCATCCCGCACTGGGGCTTGGGGAACGGTCATGCCATATTGCCGCCAATGATAGTCCCGCTGGATCAAGCCCATGTCATTTGACAATGCCATGTCAAATAATGGATAATAGAAGCGGAGGCTGTTCTTTAACCTACCGAATGGTCGGCTGACGAACGATCGACTCCAGCCAGTGTCGCGGATCTAATGCATGACACCGCTAAAGCAAGGGAGTATTCGCTATGAAACTATGGCTATTCACCTGTCTCATGATCCTGGCTTTGGGGAGCACGGCCATCGGCGCGGATAGGATTGTCCACTACGAGCATTTTACAGCCGTTTGGTGAGGCACTTGCCCTGATGCCGCAGTTGCGGTTGAAGAGTTCATGAACATGCACGACGAGAGTGAAATCTGCCTCATCCAGAATGATTATGTCGATGCCTTAAATGGTCCCAGGGTGGATTTTTATGGCGTCGTTGCCTGGCCGACCATTGTTGGAAATGGAGTCAACGATGTTTGGCCGGTAGAATGCCTTGAGCCTGACTACGAGTCGCAAGCTGCGATCCCCTCGCCCTTGAGCATCCTTATCACCGAAGTTGGATATGGAGCATTCACGGCGACCATAATGGCCGAGGAGGACGTTTTCGGTGCCTCTTTCTTTATGGTCGCGACGCTCGACGAAGACGTGCCATCGGCAACGGGGATGTCACACCTTCCGCACCATGTGAAGGTCTACATGACACCGTACACCGGCGATCCCCTTTCAATCCTGGCGGGCAATAGCGTCGATATCAGCCACACCTTCGAAGTCCAGCCCGGCTGGGACTACGAACTGATGGGCGTGGCTGCGTGGGTCAGCCAACCGGGCGGAACCAACCCGAGTTCGTGTAGTTATGGCGACATGCCCTCCATGAACGAAGTGCTTCAGTCCAGATGGGTGCCGGCAGGGGGACCCGTGGCAGGTGAGCAGAGGTCCTGGGGCAGCGTCAAGAGCCTGTTCAGGTAATCGGACTCTGGTGGTCGACTGGTTTTTTCCAGTTTGGGAAGCCTGAAGGCCAACTATCGTTGAGAGGGCCAGCAGGCCATTAGGGGGCCCATTTCCGAACAGTACCCAAACTGGGAAAACCCCGCTGCCGAGAGGCGGCGGGGTTCTTGTGTTCGGGCCGATGAAATACGAAGGAAGCACTACTGCAATAGAACAACCTTGGTCCCCGCCAGCAATTCTCCAGCTTGAACAACAACCAAATAGCTGCCGCTGGCGAGCTTGTGGCCACCGCGCCCGGTTCCATCCCATTCAATGACCCGCCGGCCAGAGCCGAGGGTGCCCGCATCGATTAGTCTGACCATCCGCCCGGCGAGATCGAAAACGGCCAGCTTGACCCGTGCCTGGTCATCCAGATCAAACGAGATGGCCGTGCGCGGGTTGAAGGGATTTGGGGCGGCCTTCACGTTCAAAATGGCGGCGCCGGGGAGATCTTCCACGGCAGACGGGATGGGCCATTGAGCCTCCACGGCAACCACGTTGGTATTGGTGCCCGGGACGATGGGAGCATCCAGCAGTTCCATGGAATAGATGTCCACAACATAAAGCGGACTGCCGGTTGAGGTCTGGCCACCGCAAATATAAGCCGCCCCACCCAGCAAGGTCTTGTTGCCCACCGGCATATATCCGGTGGTGATGTTGACATCACGCGGGTCGGCATCCGGCGCCAGATCCTTTTGGGAGACCGAAAAAGTGAGGCCGTCAATGCGGTAGATGTCGTGACTGTCTTCGCAGCAGACAATGACAATACTGTCGTCGACATCGATGCCCCAGGGGTCGTCGCCCACCTCGATGGCTTGAACTTGCTGAAGGGATTCAGGATCGATGGCCCTGACCTGATCGGTGCCCCGGTCGGTGAGGAACAGATACCCGCCGAAGTTGGGGTCGATGGCCAGCTGCCAGAGGCTGTTGCCAACCGAGACCTGGTCGACAATGGCCGACCCATCCGAGGCGATTTCGAAAAGCAGGTCGCCATACCACTCCACCAGGAAAAAGCGGTCACCCTGAGGGTCAAAAATAATATTGCCCGGGCCCAGACCTGCTCCGGGAATGTCCAAACTGCCGCTGACGGTGTAGGTGTCGGTATCGATGATATCCAGGCGATCGCTGTCACGACAACTGACCAGAGCGATGTTTTCCCGCGGGTTGAAGGCGATGGACACGGGGTATTCACCTGTCGGGATTTCCTTGTCGATGAGGCCGGACCCATCGATGACCACTACCCCGTCCCCGCTGGCGCCGGCAATCCAGATCTCATCGTTGCCCGGACGCATGACCGCGTCGTAGGGATAGTTGCCATAGATGCCCAGGGGTGTGGCTGGGTTGAAGACAAATTCCCCGTTTGGAAAATCCCAGTAAAATGTGCTGGCGGAATCGCTGGTCGAGCAGCCGACCAGCCCCCACTGGGCGGTGGCCGGGCTCGGGGACGAGCTCAGGATGAGGATGGCAGCCAGGTGGAAAACGAAAATGGTGCGCATGATATTTCCCCCTTGTTTACGTCAGCATACCATACTTGAGGGGGGTTTGAGGGTGAAATGGGCGGGGCAATTTTCCTTGGCTTGGAATATTCCATGTTCAACCCTGGGGCAACTTTCAAGTTGACCGTAACCCTCAAAACCGATTGGGGTTGAATAATCTGCAAGATTTTGATACCGTGATTTCCTTGCCCAGATATATATTCATGGACGGACGGACCGGAGACCAATCGGCCTCGAGCAGAATGCTTTGCTTGGGATTGATTGGCTGTCAACTCCATTTGCATGGATGCACGGCAGTTAAAAAAACCAATGAGGGGGATATTGTTGTGAATTCAAATTCAAGGTTGGGGCTTGTTGCCGTCCATTCCCGAGATCCATTTATCATCGCCTTCCTTGTGGTCTCCTTGTTGCTCGCCCATGGGCTGACCGGTGCTTTCGCCCAGACCACGTGGCGAGTTCCCGAGGATGCCTCCACCATTCAAGCCGCGATCGAGTCCGCTTCCAACGGCGACACCGTTCTCCTTACGGGCTCCACTTATACTGGGGACGGAAATCGTGATGTCGATTTTATGGGGAAAGCCGTGACCGTCCAGTCAGCAGGGGGAAATCCGGAATTTTGTATTATCGATTGTCAGGGAAGCCAAACTGATCCACATCGGGGTTTTGTGTTCCAAAGCGGGGAAGGATCTGCCTCCCGCCTTGTCGGCATTTCGATTAGGGGAGGCTATGCCTCAAGCCCAATGTCCAGTGGTGGGGCCATAGAGATTCTCAACGCTTCTCCCGAGATATTGAATTGCCGTTTTATTCAAAATTTCGCATCTTCCAAAGGAGGCGCCATTTATTGTGCTAGTTCGTCCCCCAGCATCTCCAACTGTGTATTCGATTCAAATATCGCTGATGGTGGAGGCGGGATGACATGCACCCAAACTGGGGGTGCTTCCGCGCCCGTTGTCACCAATTGTTTATTCCGCAATAACGTGGCGGATTTTGCCGGTGGGTTCGAGGCCCGCAGCTACAGCACACCCGTCCTTGAGTTCTGCACCTTCTCCAACAATACAGCCAACGGCGGGGCGGGTGGGATTGGCAGCGACAACGGCGTGCTGACGGTGCGCTCCTGCACGCTGACAGGTAATAGCGCAGGGTTTGGAGGGGCGGGAATCATGGGGTCTTTCCTGGCGGGCACAACGGTGGAAAACACCATGATCTGCAATTCACCCAGCGGTGTGGCAGTAGCCAATTGGGATGAAGACTTCATCACCCTGACTTGTTGTAATATTTATGGGAATGCCGGCGGGGACTGGGTTGGCGTCATAGCCGACCAATTCCCCGGCAACGGAAATCTGTCTGAAGATCCTCAATTCTGTGCCGTAGATCCGGATAGTGAGGAATACTGGGAACTGCAGAACGATTCACCATGTGGGGAGGGGCAATCCCCATGCGGGCTAATAGGAGCCTGGCCTGTTGGTTGCGGCTCAGTCGATACCCGGGAGATGGAGTGGGGCGGGGTCAAGGCCATGTTCCGCTGACCGGTTCAATCAAAAGAGGGTTGAAAGATTACCTTGTCCAAAATTCCAACAACTGGGGCATTGATCCTTTTCTGCTTCATTCTTGTTCTGGGGTGCAGCTATTCATCCACTGGAGATCCAGCCAAGCACGCGTGTTATACGATCCTGGACGCGGAAACCGAAGACCCGGTGGAAGGGGCGCGTGTGAACATGGTGGCGAGGACTTCGGATGGAGGAGGGATGAGCCATTCCGGATACTCAAATAGCTCCGGTCGGTGTTGCTTTGAATTTTACGTCGGGTCCCCTCATGAACTGTATATCGAAAAAGAAGGGTATGGGGGCAAGTGGGTCATTCCGGTGTATTCTCCGGTGTATATTGAGCGCTTCGCAATCCTCCAGCTGCATGTCCAAAATGTTCCGAGCCAAGCTCCCGATGACAGGTTGACGGTGTACTACTGGTCGATCTTCAGGTTTGTCGAGTCCAGTTACTCCTTTAATGGCGCAAATGTCGACACCACGGTTTTTCTGTCTGTCCACCCCGCGTTTGATACGTTGAGGTGGCAGTCATTTGCGGATGGTTTTGAGTGGGATTCTCCGCGGCACGATGTGTCTTTTACCAGTGGCGACACGACCTTCTTTGAAATCATCTATTGATTCGAGAACGGCCAGGGAGGGGGCGAGTCCCGTTCCACCATTCGGGCCCGAATTGTTTTTCCTCTCTTTTCGTGATAGTATGTCAAATGGCGTGATCACGCCGGGGCCCCCGGAGTTTTCCACCGGGTGCGCCCATGTCCCCAGCACCGGGTTGGAGACAAATCTTTGGATTTGGGGGATATCATGTTGAAATTTCGCTTCGTATTCATCTTCGTCCTGTCACTCACCACGCTTCTTGCCACCGGCGCCCTGGCCGAGGATCCCACCGCCCTGATCGTCGAGGGCCAGACCGTGACCGGTCTGCCACCTGGCCAGACAGTCGATTCCATCGCCACTCCCTCGGCCAACAGGGACGGCGGCTGGGCCTTCAACTTCAACGCCACCGATGGGGTCACGACCATCAGCACCATCTGGGGCAACGCCACCAATGGCCCCGGCAACGTGATCCGGACCGAAGGCACCTTCCCGCCGTACGAACAGACATCTTTCGAATCGTTCTGGGGCTTCGGCGGTGGCGGAGTCTCTTCCTACAGTCCCAGTTGCGACAACACCGAATCCGGTTCCACCGGCCTGGACGGCGTCTGGCTCGATGACGTGCCCATTGCCGTGGAGGAGAATGAATTTCCGCATCAGGTCGGGTACTGGTGGCGCTTCGGCTCCCGGCCGGGCGTGACCGAGGACGGCATTCCCTACTTCGTCGGTGGCCTCACCGAAACCCAGGGGGGCGGTACGGACGTCCGCGGGTTGTTCTACGGCCTGGACGCCGCGCCGGTCTTCCTTGGCGGGGACAGCCTGCCGGGATTGCCGGTGCCCCTGACCGCCTCCGCCAGCCCCGGCTTCGACTTCCGTTTCTCTGTCTACGGCACCCATTTCCTCTGCGAGGTCGACCTGGACACGGGCGGCAGCACGGACGACGGGGCCATGGTCTTCGACGGGGCAGGCCTGGAGATCGACGGCCAGCTCGTTCAGGAGGCAACACCGGTGCCGGCGTCAGTGGGTGGATGGCCCGATGAGAACTGGGACAACTTCGACTACGTCGGCGTTTCCGAAGACGGTGGCTACATGATCACCGGCGACACGGATGCCGACACCGCTATCGACGAGTTCGTCCTGCTCGACGGGGTCTTCGTCCTGCGCGAGGGCGACATGATCAACGGCTACACCCTGAGCGGCGGCATCCAGTCCGGCTTCATGAACGAGGACGGCGACTTCGCGGTGGTCTGGGACGTCGACCTGCCCACCGGCGAGAACGTCGAGGTATTGATCTTCAACGGCCAAGTCGTTCTGAAGGAGGGCGACTTCATCGACACCGACGGGGACGGCCTGCCCAACGCCGATTCCTTCGTGACCGACTTCACCGGCATCGCCGCCCTCGTGGTCACGGACCGGGAGGACGACAACTCCGTACGAATCTACTTCACGGCTGATGTATCCACACCGGATGCCCTGCCGGCTCCCACCGGTCAGGCCCTGCCGCCGAACGAGGCCGCTGGCCGCGACGATCCCATCGAGGCCGAAGACACCGATGAGGTGGTCATCGAGATCGGCTATTGCCTGACATTCGGCGGAGCTGTTCCGGCCATGCTCAGCGAATTCCTCTGCGACCCGCAGGCCGACGGCGTGCACATCAGCTGGCGCCTGGTCGGCGATCTGGCCGACGCCAGCTTCATCCTGCGCGCCGACAACGGCGAACGCACGTGGGATGTGCCTTTCACGCGGGAGGCCGACGGTCTGTTCAAGGCCCTCGACACCGCTGCTGCGGGCGAAGTGGTCACCTACACCCTGTTGATTGCCGACGCTGACGGACATGAGATCGTCACGGGCGAGCAGAATGTGCGCCCGGTGATGCCCATGCGGACGCTCGTCCTGAAGGGCGCCCATCCCAACCCGTTCAATCCTTCAACGAAGGTCAGCTTCCGCGTCGGCGCGACGCAGCACGTGGAGCTGAAGGTCTACGACATGAGCGGGCGGCTGGTCGGCGTTCTGGCGGATCAGGTGTTCCCGGCCGGCGACCACCAGGTCAGCTGGAATGGCCGCGACCTGCACGGTTCACGCGTCCCCAGCGGGACCTACATGGCCCGGGTCGTCAGTGACCGTAGCGTGAAGACGGTGAAGCTGATGCTCGTGAAGTAGTCGGAGTAACCTGTTGATATTCATTCCATCCGGCCGCCAAGCCCCAGGGGGTTTGGCGGCCGGTTTCTATTCGGAAATATTCTATGCAAAACCTGGATCTGATTCAGGGCACAATGGCCCCGGAAAGCCGAATGGAGTCATTTGAGCTATACTGAACACTGAAAACCGGTTTTCTGTTTCTGACTGGATTTGCCATGAATATCCTGCTGGTGGAGCCTCGCACTCCGGAAACATTCTGGAGCCTGCGCCATGCTCTTCGTTTTGTCGGCAAGCGGGCCGCCAATCCTCCGCTGGGATTGGTCACGGTGGCCGGCATGCTCCCGCGCGAATGGTCCTGCCGATTGACGGATCTCAACTGCCGTTCCCTTTCCAATACCGACATCCGTTGGGCCGACTGGGTGTTCGTGAGCGCCATGGAAATCCACCGGGACGCGGTGGCGGATATCGTGCAGCGATGCCATGGGCTGGGAAAAAAAGTGATAGGAGGGGGCCCCCTGTTCTCGGCTGATCCCGACGATAGGCAGGGCGTGGACCATGTGGTGGTGGGGGAGGCGGAAGAACTGGCTGCTGCGTTGATCGCTGACCTTGATGCCGGACAACCTGCGGTCCTCTACGAGGCGCCCCGGTTTCCCGATCTGTCTCTCACGCCGCTGCCACGCTGGGACCTTTTGGACCTGAAAAGATACGCCACCCTTTCGGTCCAATCCTGTCGTGGCTGTCCCTTCGACTGCGAATTCTGCGATGTGGTGGCGCTGAACGGCCAAATCCCCCGGTACAAATCCCCCGAGCAGTTCATTGCTGAACTGGAGTGTCTGCGCGTCCTGGGCTGGAAGGGACCCGTGTTCGTGGTGGACGACAATTTCATCGGAGACCGGCGCCGTTGCCGGGAAATCCTGCAGGCGGTCATCGCCTGGCGTGGGCGGACGGGCGCCCGCATGACATTCATAACCGAGGCTTCGGTGAATATGGCGGCCCACCCCGGGTTGCTGAAACTGATGGTCACCGCGGGCTTCAAAAAAGTGTTCCTGGGCCTGGAAACACCGAACGAGGAAAGTTTGCGTGAATGCCGCAAGGTACAGAACCTGCGAGGAAACCTCACCACGTCAGTCCAGACCATTCAGGCGGCGGGCCTGGAAGTGATGGGAGGGTTCATCGTGGGATTTGACAGCGATGAGCCGGACATCTTCCAGCGCCAGTTCGATTTCATCCAGAAGGCGGGGGTGGTGACGGCCATGGTCGGTCTGCTGCAGGCCCTGCCGCGCAGTCGGTTGCACAAGCGCCTTTTCGACGAAGGCCGGTTGCGAAGACGCAGCGGAGGCGACAACACTTTGGCCATCTTCAACTTCGAAACTCGCCTTGATCGTGAGTTCCTTGAAGAAAACTACCGCAAGCTCATGCGCCGGCTTTATGAACCGGGCAATTACTACCGGAGGATCCTGACCTTTCTTGAGACGCATCGAATGATCGGTCCGCCGGTGCGTTTGACCTGGCGTGATCTGGGCGCGGTGCTCAAATCGTTCTGGGTGATGGGGGTCATCCACAATGGGCGGGTGGCCTATTGGCGATTTCTGACGACAGCTTTGTTGCGACATCCGAATCAGATAGGGGTCGCAATTACCCTGGCGATCATGGGGCACCATTTCCGCCGTGTTGCGGCGGGGCTTTAGGTTTTTGGAATGGCACGTCGGACGGCTTTTTTCCGTCATGAACCCGGCGTTCCGTGACCTACTGGCCTGTCCGGCCTGTCCGGGGGGAACCGCCATCTTGGCATTTCCAAAATTTTTGGTATTTTGTCGGCTAATTCAGTCGCACAGGAATGCTAGCTATTGGAGGAGCCCATGTCAGAATCTGCCAAGATCCCCATACATCTCTGGATCGTCGGCATCGTTTCCCTGCTCTGGAACTCGGTGGGCGCTTTCGATTACCTCATGACCCAGACCAAAAACGAATCCTACATGGCCCAGTTCGAACAGGCGCAGCTCGACTATTTTTACGGCTTCCCTATCTGGGTCGAGGCGACCTGGGCCCTCGCGGTTTGGGGCGGCGTCCTCGGAAGCATCCTGCTCCTGGTGCGGAAGGGTCTGGCCGTACCGGTGTTCATGGTGTCATTTGCCGCCATGGTCATCACGGCCATCTACAACTTCGGATTGTCCAACGGCATGGAGGTGATGGGCACCGGAGGCTTCGTCTTCACGGTGGCGATCTTCTTTGTGGCCCTCGGCCTCTGGCTGTATTCCCGGGCGATGCGCACGCGGGGCGTTCTCGCGTGACCTGGCGGAGCCACCTGGTACGTCCGGCGGTCCTTCTCGCCCTGTGTTTGACCGTGGCCTCCTGTTCCAGTGAGGCCCCGCCGTCGACTCCCGCCCCGGTTTCGGCGGTCGAGGCGACCTTTGGGGGAGCCATCGACCTCGAGAATCTACCGGAATACGCCAACCAGTCTGTGCCGCGGTACATCCGGAAGAACAACAGCGGCGGCAGCCAGGTCACGGACCCGGGGGCGACCCTCGGCCGGGTGCTGTTCTACGACAAGCTCCTGTCGGTGGACAACACCGTGTCCTGCGCCAGTTGCCACAGGCAGGATCTGGCCTTCGGGGACGACAACCAGGCTTCGGTCGGCGTGGCCGGCGTGACGCCCCGCCACTCCATGCGCCTGGTCAACGTGCAGTTCGCCGAGGAGGTCCGCTTCTTCTGGGACGAACGGGCCTCCGATCTCGAGGACCAGACCACGCAGCCCATCCAGGATCATCTGGAGATGGGGTTCAGCGGCACCCAAGGCGATCCCGACCTGGCTGACCTCCTGGCTAAACTCGAAGCGGTCGACTACTACCAGGAGCTTTTCACCTTCGTCTACGGCGATACGGAGGTCACCGAAGCGCGTCTCCAGGACGCCCTGTCCCAGTTCCTCGGCAGCATCCTGTCTTATGACTCGAAATACGATGAGGGCCGCCTCCAGACCCCCGACGACCGTGACCCCTTCGCCAACTTCACGGACCAGGAAAACCTGGGCAAGGCGCTGTTCGTGATTCCTCCCAGTCTGGACAGCCGGAACGTTCGGCTGGAGGGCGGGCTGGGGTGCACGGGCTGCCACCGGCCCCCCGAGTTCGACATCGATCCCAACATGCAGAACAACGGGGTCATCCGGACCATCGCCGGCCTGGGAACCGATCTGTTCGTCACGCGGGCGCCGACCCTGCGGAACGTGGTGAAAGGCGACGGCTCGGGCAACGGCGGGCTGATGCACACCGGGGACTTCGACCTGGACGCGGTGCTCGACCACTACGAGCAGGTTACCCCCGATGGAAACACCAACCTGGATCCGCGGCTGCATCCCCAGGGGATACCCCTGCGCTTGAATATTTCCGACGATGAAAAGGAGGCGGTCAAGGCGTTCCTGGCGACCCTGGCCGGGACCGACATCTACACCGATCCCAAATGGTCCGACCCCTTTCCTGCTCGTTGATGGCAGGACATCATCTGTGGTATCCTCTTTGGAGCGGCATCTTCTCCGGAATCCACACCTTTGCCTGGGGGGGCATAGTCATGCGGCACCAAGCGGGAATCCTTGTTGTCATCTTCACGATTCTTCTGTTCTTACCTGTAGCATCCCTGGCCATCAATTTCGGGGGACCCATCGAAGAGGACACGGTCTGGTCCGTGAGCGGCGGTTCGGTCCAGGTCACCGGGGATATCAGGATCAGTCAAGGCGCCACGCTCACGATCGAGCCCGGGGTCGATGTCCATCTGAACGGTCATGCCATGGCATCCCACTGGCCGGGATTTCCGAACGGGTTCCTGATCGCCGTGGGCGCCCAGTTTTCCGGATCCGGCAGCCTCAACGAAAACATTTTCATCAGGCCGAGCGACCATGTCGAGTTCTGCAATTTCTACGGCGTTCGCCTGTTGCTTGACGGCAATGGGGGCTCCCTGCGGAATTGCTATTTCAATACGATTTTGTACGGCATCATGGTCCAGGGCGAGTGGGAGATCAGAAACTGCGACTTCGATGAATGCGAGGTGGGGATCTGGCAGCAGCTCAACATACCGGTGACCATTCGAAACTGTAATTTCATGGGATGCACCGAAGGGTTTCATTTCCAGGATTTTCAAGGGTTCCCCGAGATCGATCTCCGCTTCTCCAATTTCCTGTATTGCGCCCAGGGCATCGTAGTCGTCGGCAACCCCGCGACGGATTTCATGGACGCCCGCCAGAACTACTGGGACGATCCAGCCGGTCCGACGCATTTCTCAAATCCCGGCGGCGCGGGTGCTTCGGTCGGTGATGGCGTCATGTTCGATCCCTGGTTGACCGATCAGGCGGCACCCATGACTGACGTTCCGGACGGTGGGCCGGCTCTGGCAATCACTCTGCATCAGAACAGTCCCAACCCGTTCAACCCCATGACCACCATTGCCTTTGACCTTCCGCGACCGCAAGATGTACGGCTGATGGTCTACTCGCTTTCCGGCCTGCAGGTCGCCACCCTGTTCAAGGGGCCCCTGGCAGCGGGCCATCACGACGTGATCTGGAGAGGCCGGGATGACACCGGCCGTGTGGTTGCCTCGGGCACCTACTTCTATCGCCTCGAAGCCGGCCACTATTCGGAAACCCGGATGATGGTGCTGGTGAAGTAGTCCGCGTCTGAACACTTGTGGGGAAGACCCATGCAAAAGGCCGCCTTCCCGAAGGAAGGCGGCCTTGATCTGCGCTGAATCGGATTAGCGGTACATGGCCTTGACGTTGCTCCATGAGGACGCTTCACTGGCCACCGGGGCTTCGCCCTGGGTCAGTGCCACGTTGTCCACCTGCACCACGCAGGTGGAAGCGGCATTCGCGCCGGTGGCGGCCACGACCTGCATGGTCAGGAAGCTCGTGTTGGCCGGAGCTTCGAAGTCACCGGAAAACGTGACAAACCCGTCTGAGGGGAAGAACGGTCCATTCAGGCCGGATCCGCCCACGATCCCCATGCCTTCCGCTTCGGCAAAGATCTCGTAGAAGACCACGCCGCCGACTTCGGCCTCGAGCACATTCACATCCAGCAGGTAGTAAACCGTGCCACCGGTCGCGGTGCCGGGCGCGGTCGTCTGCTTCAGGGTCAGGCCGAGGGCCTCGCCCGTGTTGTTCATGAACGCGTGGTTCACGCCGGGCAGCGAAGGGCCGTTACCGGGGGTCACGACCATGACGGTAGCTTCCTCATTGCCGCCGGCCACCGTCCAATCGGTCAGATCACCGGTCTCGAAATCGCCGTTGCCCAGGATGTTCTGTGCCGACGCGACATTGACCGCCCCGACCAGGGGCAGGGCCAGCACCGCGAGGATGCAGCCGAAAATCAAGCTTTTGCAATTTTTCATGATCGTCTCCCGTTCATCGTTGATGTTGCAGCGGGCGAGGCAACCACATGCCCTCCCTCTTCAAGTCTCCGCTTCGGCCCGCTCAGGACGGCACCGGATGATGCCGAGATGGGAAAAAAGCGGTGATCTCAAACTAAGGCGCTCATCTTACATCATAATTAGAACAAAATGCAAGAAGTTTGTTCGGTTTCCGAACAAATCCTTGACGGGGATTTTCATTTTCTTTTTACTTCATATTTGAAAACAAGTTACATAGATTCTTTAGGAAAGTTGCGGGCGATTTCCCTTGTTCGGCCAACGAACTAAGTGTTATAATATCCAGATTAGCATGGTTGCCCGACTCCGGGCATGAACCTGGCGCGGGGACGAGTCACCCCTGGCCGTCGATCACCAAAGCAGGGGAAATGTCGTGAAAATGACCATCATCATCCTGACCGCCCTCCTCATGACCGGCAGCCTCGCCCAGGCCCAGGTCGGCAGCCTGATCTGGGAAGAGGACTTCAACGATCTCGACAACTGGATCAAGATTACCGGCAACGGCAGCTGGGGCTGGGGCAACGGCGAACTGGAGTACTACCACGAGGACAACGTGGGCATCGCGCCCATCCCCGGCGAGACCGGCAACAACGCGATGGTGATCACCGCCAAGCAGGAAAGCGGGCCGGGCATCGTCGACCAGTGGGGCAACCCCCTGAACTACACCTCGGGCAAGGTGCTCAGCAAATCGGAAGTGGCGATCAAATACGGCATGATCGAGACCAGGGTTAAAATTCCCGATCTCGATCTGGGCGGCTGGCCGGCAATTTGGCTCCTGGGGACAGCCAACTATGCCTGGCCCCGAAGCGGCGAGATCGACATGATGGAGATGGGCTCCAAGCAGGCCTTCCGGGACCTGCATGACATCCACAACGGAGGCAACGGTCTGGACAATGCCACGGTCAACCAGGCGGTGGGGGCCAATGCCATTTTCTATTCCGACGCTGCGATCAACCCTGGTAATCCTTCAGGCGCCTCCAGTATTTCCTGGGACCCGGACGATATTTTCTGCCGGCCCTATTACAACTATTCCGAGACGCTGGTCGAACGTTTCCTGACGTACAGGTTGTACTGGGACGAGACCAGCCTGCGCCTGACGGTCATCGATGAAGGCGTGGAAAGCGATCTATATGAAACCCCCTTCCTCATCGACAGCGAGTCCGACGAATTCCAGGCCCCCTTCTATCTGATCGCGAACCTGGCCATCGGTGGGGCCTTTACCGACGCGTACAATCTCGGGGATCCCGGCAGCGGCGACCCGGTCTCCATGCCCTTCCCGGCGGAAATGTACGTGGACTACATCCGGGTGTATGAATGGAATGGTCAGGGTGAGGTCGCTCTGGGTCCTCCACCCGCGGAAAGCGGGTCATTCGGGATCTACACCGACGAAACGCCTACCAACGGGGGCCTGGAAGCAGAGGTTTCCTCCGAGATATATGTGTGGGAAGGCACTCTCACCGACGGTTCCATTCCTCCCTACGAGGGTGAAAACGTCCTCTCCTGGCAAACCGCCGGGGCCGGTTGGTTCGGCGCCGGCATCATGTCGATCCAGCCCCTGAACCTGTTCGACTTCGGGGAAGGGCATCTGAAATTCCGGATCAACATTCCCGCTCAGGTGACGTTCAAGATCGGGATCATCGACGCCTGGAACAACCAGTATTACGTCCCATTCCCCGCGAATCAGACCACCTATGGTCTGGTCCGGGACGGCCAGTGGGGGCAGGCTTCCATTCCCGTGAGTGATCTGCGGGGAACCGCCATCGACCTGCGGATGCTGAGTTACGCCTTTGTCATTCTGGAAGAGAACGGAACCGCCTGTGAATTTGCCCTGGACGACATCTACTGGGACGCGGGCGTCACCTCGGCGGTGGGGGATGACGGCCTGGCCTCCGGCCGACGGGTCGAACTCAATGCCAATGTGCCGAATCCCTTCAACGCCAATACGGAAATCCGCTTCGATCTGCCGGCGGGCGGCAACTTTGCCATCGTGGTCTACGATGTGTCCGGACGCCGGGTGAGGAGCTTCCACGGCGCAGGGTCCGCCGGGGCCAACACCGTCAGCTGGGATGGCCGGGATGATGGGGGCGCCCATGTAGGCTCGGGCGTCTACTACTACCGCTTGGATTCGGACGCGGGCTCGGCGACCCGTAAAATGGTCCTGGTGAAGTAATCCGCGTCGGGCGGGAAAGCCCGACCGGGCTCCTTCAGCGGTACACGGCCTTCAGGGTGCCCCAGCTGTAGGATTCCACGGAAACCGCGTCGGTCAGGATGTAGCCCACGGTCGGCCCATTGGTCACCGCGACGGAAACCGTGTGGTGGCCCGGCACGTCGGGAATGGACCCTGTGTCCCATTCCATGGAGACGGTTTCGCCTACTTCAAACGGTGTGATCACCGGCAGGCCAATGCAGCCGAAGATGCAATCGTTCGTATCCTCGTTGAAGATGGCAAAGAAGGGGAAGGACAGGAACTGCTCTACGTCGGGCCCGGTATTGTGGGCAGAGATGTGGACGATCTCGCCCACGCTGTATTCGGGCTTGTCGGTGATCAGGATGATTTCGGCGAGGGCGGTGCCGGCAGCACTGCAAGCCAGCAGGGCCAGCAGGAGGGCGGGGATCAGGGTCCTGGTTTGCATGACAACGTTCCTTTCGAAAAATTGCCCAAGACAAGAAGGTGACCGGTCCAGGCCGCCATCGGATTCCATTGTACCTCATTTTTAGACCTGACAGGGCAATTCGGCTCCCATAAAGATAGGGAATTTTATTTCCCAGCGCGTCCATTGCCGGCCTGCACCATTTTTGCCATGGGCGAACCGGTTCCCGGGATTTCGAAAACAACACGGCCGTGATACACTGTCCCGGCGAGGTTTCGAATGCACTCGCTTCGACCGGAGGAACCACGATTTCCGCAGAAAAGAAACGCCTGCGCGAGGCGCGAGAGCAGGGTGTCGCCTGGAAGAGGTGGGGCCCCTACCTGAGCGAACGCCAGTGGGGCACGGTGCGCGAAGACTATGGCGCCGACGGCGAAGCCTGGGACAACTTCCCCCACAGCCAGTCCGTGATGCGCGCCTACCGCTGGGGCGAAGACGGTCTGGCCGGCATCTCGGACGACCGTCAGCTCCTGTGCTTCGCGGTGGCGGTGTGGAACGGCGCCGACTCGGTGCTGAAGGAGCGCCTGTTCGGGCTGTCCAACGGTCAGGGGAACCACGGCGAGGACTGCAAGGAGTATTACTACTACCTCGACAGCACACCGACACACTCCTACCTGAAATACCTCTACAAGTATCCGCAGGCGGCCTTTCCCTATGAGGACCTGGTGGACACGAACGCGGCACGCGGCTACGAGGACCCCGAGTATGAGTTGCTCGACACCGGAGTTTTCGAGGAGGACCGTTACTTCGATATCGTCGTCGAATACGCCAAGGCCGGCCCGGAGGACATCCTCGTCAAAATCAGCGTCACGAACAGGGGCCCCGACACTACTTCGCTTCACGTCCTGCCGACTCTCTGGTTTCGCAATGTCTGGTCCTGGGGTGATGATAAGGCGAAGCCTCGCCTGAGAGCGGGTGACGCCAAGTCGATCCAGGCGACCGGATCCCAGGCTGGGGAATTCCGCCTGTACTGCGACGGCGCCCCGCGCCTGCTGTTCACGGAAAACGAGACGAACCACCAGGCGATCTCCGGTGGTGCCAACGTCTCCTCCTACACCAAGGACGGCATCAACCGGTTGCTGGTCCACGGCGAACAGGAGACCGTGAATCCGGACGGCACCGGGACCAAGGCTTCCGCCGGATACGAAATTTCCGTCGCGCCCGGTGAGACCGAGGTAATCCGCCTTCGACTGACCTCCACTGCCCTGGCCGATGCCTTCGGTCCGGACTTCGACGTGTCATTCGACGCCCGCAGGGACGAAGCGGACGAATTCTACGACGCGCTGGCCCCGGCCACCCTGGACCAGGACGAGCGCCGGGTCATGCGCCAGGCCCTGGCCGGCATGTTGTGGTCCAAGCAATACTACGAGTACGACGTCGGGCAGTGGTTGGCCGAACGGGAGGGCGTCGAACATCCCCGCAATCGCGACTGGAGCCATCTGCACAACCACGACATCATCTCCATGCCGGACAAGTGGGAGTACCCCTGGTACGCGGTGTGGGACCTGGCCTTTCACACCCTCGCCCTGATGCTGGTGGACGCCGATTTCGCCAAGCAGCAGCTGGCCCTGTTCCTTGAGGACCGCTACCAGCACCCGGAGGGTCAGATCCCGGCCTACGAGTGGAACTTCAGCGACGTCAATCCCCCCGTCCACGCCTGGGCCACCTACGCGGTCTACGAATTCGACAAGCAGCGCCACGACGGGGTGGGGGACCTCGCTTTCCTGAAAAACGCCTTCGAGGGATTGCGCCGGAATTTTGACTGGTGGGTCACCCGCAAGGACCCCGAGGGGACCAACGTTTTCGAGGGGGGATTCCTGGGCCTGGACAACATCGGGGTCTTTGATCGCAGCAAGGAACTGCCCACCGGGGGCAAGCTGGAGCAGTCGGACGGAACAGCCTGGATGGCGCTCTTCGCCCAGAACATGCTGTCCATCGCCCTGGAACTTTCGCACCATGATGCGGCCTACAAGGACGAGGCCCTCGAATATCTGGAGCGGTTCCTGGACATCGCCTCGGCCATGGACCGGATCGGCGACAACGAGGACGAGATGTGGGACGAGGCCGATGGGTTCTTCTACGACGTGATGCGCTTCCCCGACGGCAGCGCCACCCGCCTGAAGGTCCGCTCCCTGGTGGGCCTGCTGCCATTGTGCGCGGTGACGGTCTTCGATGCGGAGATCCTTGACGAATTGCCGCTGGTAAAAAAACGTTACGAAAATCTCGTCGCCGCCAAAGGGGAAGGGCTGCGGAACATCGCCTGCCCCGAAACCGCCGGCCTCGAGGGCCGCCGCTTGCTGGGCATCCTGGACGACGGGAAACTCCGCCGCATCCTGGGACGCATGCTGGACGAGAACGAATTCCTGGGGCCCTACGGCATCCGCTCCCTGTCCCGCGTCCATGCGGAACACCCTTACGTCTTCAGCTGGGGGGGCGAGGATCACACCGTCGGCTATCTGCCGGGCGAGTCCGACTCCGGCATGTTCGGCGGCAACTCCAATTGGCGCGGCCCGGTGTGGGTGCCGGCCAATTTCATGCTCATTCGGGGATTGCTTCACCTCTACGCCTGGTACGGGGATTCGTTCAGGATCGAATGCCCGACGAGGTCGGGTCGCCAGAAGACCCTCTACGAGGTGGCGGAAGAGATCTCACAACGGCTGGAGTCGATCTTCCTGCGCGACCCGTCCGGTCGCCGGCCGGTGTTCGGCGGCGCCGCGAAGTTTCAGGACGATCCCCACTGGCGCGACCACCTCCTGTTCTACGAGTATTTTCACGGCGAGGACGGATCCGGGCTCGGGGCCAGCCACCAGACGGGGTGGACCGGCACCATCGCCACCTTGATGAAGGTGTTCGGACACCTCAATGCCCACGATCTGAAAAAGGGCGGCGCCAGGAAGGTCCACCAGAGCGTCGCCGAGGCCAACGACCCGGAGAAGAAATCATGATGATCCTCGCAGGAGATATAGGAGGGACCAAAACCCTCCTGGCCCTCATCGATCCCGAGGTGGGAGTGGCGCATCCCGTGCGGGAGGAACGGTTTCCGAGCGGGGACTACGCTTCCCTCGAGGCGGTCCTCGCGGAGTTTCTCACCGAGAGCGATCCGCGGCCGGCCGCGGCCTGTTTCGGCTTGGCCGGACGGGTTCACGGTCGCCAGTGCAAGACCACCAATCTGCCCTGGCTCATCGATGCCGACCTCATCAGCCGCGACTTCGGTATTCCCCAGGTCCATTTGCTGAACGACCTGCAGGCGGTCGCCGCCAGTGTTCCGCATCTCGAGGGTGAAGATATCTGCGTGCTGAACGAGGGCCAGCGCGACCCCGGGGGCGTCATCGGTGTCATCGCCCCGGGCACGGGCCTGGGAGAGGCGTTCCTGACCTGGACGGGGAGCCGCTACGAGGCCTGGCCGTCCGAAGGGGGCCACGTTTCGTTCGCTCCGGTGACGGTCGAGCAGCTGGAACTGCTGGAGTTTCTCGAGCGGCGCTTCGGGCATGTCAGTTTCGAGCGCGTGTGCTCCGGCAGTGGATTCCCGAACATCTACGACTACCTCGTGGCCAGCGGCCGTTACCAGGAACCGGAATGGCTGCGCGAAGGAATCCGGGAGGCCAAGGACCGGACCCCCCTGATCATGCAGGCAGGCTTCGAGCGCAAGGCCCCGATCTGCATCGCGGCCCTGGATCTCTTCGTGCGGATCCTGGGCGGGGTGGCCGGCAACATGGCGCTCAAGGTGATCGCAACGGGCGGCCTCTACCTCGGCGGGGGTCTGCCGCCGAGGATCCTGTCACGACTGCAGCAGCAGGATTTCCTGGACGCCATCTGTTACAAGGGCCGTTTTCGCGACTGGATCAAGAACATCCCCGTCTCGGTGGTGCTGGATTCCAAGGCCGGTCTGCACGGAGCAGCGTGGTACGCGCTGGAGCACCTGGATGATTCCTGAAATCATTCCTTAAATCATTCCTGAAATCTCGCCGATCAGCGCAAGCGGAACCGGTAGGGAATCGCCACCCACACCGGGACGGGAATTTTTCGCTGAGTGGCCGGCGTGAACCGGCAGCGCAGGGCAGCGGCAACGGCGGCCCTGTCCAGAATGGGGTGGACACTCCGGCCGATCTCGACTTTGTCCACCTGGCCCCGAAAATTAACCAGGACATGGACCAGCACGGTGCCTTCCAGCCCGGCCCGCCGAGCAATCTCAGGGTATTCGGCCTTCACTTGATAGGTCAGTTCGGGTTCGGCCGAGCTGGGCACGAATCCCTCATCGCTCGCCGGGGGGCGGATGGTGGGATCGAAGGGTGTATCGATGGGCATGGGGTCCGGGATCGTATCCAGCGCCTCCGGATCATCGATGGGCGCCGGTTCCACTTCCGGAATCAGCCTGGGTACCTCTTCCGGTTTGGGCGGCAGAACCACCGTCGGCACGGGTTCGAGGAGCACCACTTCGAATATTTCCGGCTTCCGCAGCTTATAGGGTTCCGCCTGATAACCCGGCCACAGCCACACGAACAGGGTCATCAGCGCCAGCGCGACCAGGACGGCACCCTTCAGGTACCTGGGATACTTCAGTTTGAACGCGTCATTTGCCGTCAGGGAGGTCGCCAATAGAGGTCGGGAAAGTTCCATGATGGTCCCGGATTCGCCATGTGGGGGACGCATCAGGATCGGGAGCGGGGTCGTCGGAGTCAACCGGTCAGGGCAAGCTGGCCAGGGATAAGCCGCTTCGTAGACGGAAATTGACAATGGGCTTCACCCCGGGTAGGGTCGGTTGGTGGTGGTTGGAATTCCCCGGCGAGTTCCAGGCTGCCTTGCGGAAATCGAAATCAATTTTCCAATGGGAGTTGGATCCATGACGAGCAAACAAATGGCTGGCATCATCCTGGTCATCGGAGCCGGGCTTCTGGTGGCCTCCATCCTGGCGGACACCATCGGCATCGGCGACGATCCGGGCTTCGGCACCCAGCAGACCATGGGCACCATCGCAGGTGCGGTGATCGTGGTCCTGGGGCTGGTGGTGAGTCGGAAAGCCGCCTAGGCCCATCCTTCGCGCATTGGAAACTGTAATTTGCTCCCCGGGCCTTCCCGCGGGGCCACCGTTTTTGTTCGGTCAGAAAACAAGATAAAAAACATCCAACTTATGATACTTTCTGACCACCTTTGAGGAAAATGCTCAAACGACGCCAACCAAGGGAGATACCAATGCTTGAAAAGATGCGGATGATGGGGGTTCTGGGCTGCGTGGCCATCCTGGCTGTGATGCTGCCCGCCTGCAGTGACGACGACGACCCGATGGATCCAGGCGGCGGAGGAGACACCACCGCGCCCCAAGTGACCGGGATCACCCCGGCTGACGGGCAGATGATGGTGGATCTGGCCGGCATGATCACCGTCACCTTCAACGAAGCCATGGATCCGGCCAGCGCGGCCGGGCAGATCACCCTGTCATCGGGCACGGTCAATACTACTGCCTGGACCAATGACCAGACCCTGACGGTGACGCATTCGGACTGGGCCCAGGCCACCAACGTCACTGTCACCGTGGGTACGGGACTGGCCGACGCCGCGGGCAACAATATTGCCGCAGCTGTGGCTGCTTCTTACTGGACCATGGCCGAGACTTTGACCGTGATGGATTTCGAGCCGGGCGACGGCGCCACAGAAATCAACCGGTCCGCCTCGATCGACCTGCTTTTCTCCGAACCGATGAATGCCGCCAGCCTGGGGACCGGGGTCACGATCACCGACCTCAACAAGGCCGTCCATCCGTTCACCGTCGAGGAGGTGGATGGCTACCGGTACGAACTCCATCCGGTGGAACCGCTGGCGTCCAACACGCTGACCACCGTGACCCTGGGCACCGGCGTGCAAACGGCCGGCGGTGATTTCCTGGCCGAAGCCTATTCCTTCAGCTTCACCACCAGCGACGCCATCGACAACACGCCGCCGACCATCGTCAGCTTTGATCCGCCCAGCGGCTCGACCATGCCGGCCAACCAGACGGCCGTCACCATCGTGTTCAGCGAACCGATGGACACCCTGAATTTTTCGCCGAGCATGATGAACGGGCAGTTCGCCTGGTTGATCAGCCAGGTGCTCGAGGATATCGAATGGAGCCAGGACAATTCCCAGTTGACGGTGCCCATGCCGAGGCCCTTGCCCGCGGGGCTTTCCCTGCAGATTCAATTCTCGGGCTATGCCGACGCCAACGGCAACGTCCAGAACGACATGACCGAATGGACCAGCACCGTCGCCGGCACCGCCGACAATTACCCGGTGTCGGACGGGTACCGCTTCATGGCCATGGGCACCTGGTCCGAGGGTGAGCCCGGCAGCATTGAACCCCTCTACTCTGGCGACGAGATGATCTTTTTCGAGTTCGAGGAACGGGTCGCTGCGAACCAGTGGAACAAGAAGGAGTTCTACGATTCCGGATACATGGTCCTCGACACCTACGAAATCCAGTCGGTGACCGCGGCCGGGATTTCCCTGGTGGGATTCGCCGAGGATGAGGGTGTGGGGGAAGGAAAGGTATTGACCGAGTATTTCCTTTCGAGTCCGGTGACCTGGGCGGAGTTCCCCTTCGTCAAGGGCAACACCTGGTCCAGCAACGCCACGGTCAACCTCCCGGATGGCACCCTGAGCGCCTCGGTGACCGGTGAAGTCCTGGACATGGAAGACCTGCCCATCCCCAGCCAGACGGGGGGGGATTTCCAGATCGTCTGGACCGATGTTTGGAAGGTGGAATTGAACCTCACCATATCCCAGGGCAGCGAGTACTCGGCGGTGGAAAAACAGGTGTTCTGGTACGCGCCGGGCGTCGGCGTGGTGCACGAGACATATCGCGAGGACACGATCCTCCCGGTGGAGGACGCCGGTTGGAGCGAGTCCGACCGCTGGCTGTACATCAACCTGGACTAGGAAAAGTTCGCCATGATCGGGCCGCGCTTCGAATCTGCGAAGCGCGGCCCGGTTTTTTTTACTTGAGCAACATCATGCCCTTGGTCATTTGCTGGCCGTCCACATCCCACCGGTAGATTTCCCCCATTTGATTTTTCCTGTGAATATGATGAAATTTGTTGAGAAGCTTCCCCCTGGGATTACCCCTGATTCAGGCCACGCGAGGTTCCACGATGAACAAGATCTCCCGCTCCTTGATCCTGGTCCTGCTGGCTGTGGCCACGCTGGCTCCCTCCGTGCAGGCCGAGGTCTTGCTCTCCGAACTTTGCGACCCGCGCAACGACTATCTCACCGACCGGTACATCGAGATCTTCAACTCCGGGCCGGATGCCGTCAGCCTGACGGGGTGGAAGGTCGTGGCGGTGGGCAACTCTTCGGAGATCTTCACCTGGAACCTGTCGGGCAACATCGCCGCGGGGCAGGCCCTGGTGGCCGGCGACCAGACCACGGCCGACGTGTTCCCTGTCGATTTTCCCGACGAAGCCTGGTCGAACAACAACTCCACCTGGAACGGGAAGGTGGGGGATGGGGCCCGGCTGAAGAACGCTTCCGGAGCGGTCATTGACGACGCAGTGGTGCCCGGAACCAATTTCGAGAACCAGACCATGGTCCGGAACGAGAACGTTTCGGTGCCCAACGGCGCGTATGTCCTGGCCGAGTGGACGGCCACCCCCGTCGATACTCCCAGTGAAGCCTCTCCCGGATCGCACCATGTGGCGGCCACCGACGGTCCGGCGATTTCCGGCACCGTGACCGTGCCTGCGGCCCCGCTTCCCGGTCAGCCGGTCCAGGTCCAGGCGAACGTGACTGATGCCGTCGCCAACATCACTTCCGTGACCTTGGACTGGGGCGTCTTTTCCGGCGCATTGGTCAACTCCATCACCATGACCAATACCATCGGTGACACCTACGTCACCAATTCGTCCATCCCGGGCCAGCCGGACGGGACCACGGTCTACTACGCCATCACCGCAATCAGCGACCTGCCCGCGGAAACGACCACGACCGAGATGTTCTATATCCTGGACTCCGGCACCTATCCTCCGGGATATTACAATGCGGCCTCGGGCCTGGAAGGGGAACCCCTACGGGTCGCCCTGCACGGCATCATCGACAACCACACCTCCATCAGTTACAACGGTTTGTGGACGGCGTTCTACACCACTGACGACAAGCCCAACGGCATGGTCTGGGACATGTATTCCGATGTCCCCGGGGGAACGCCGCCCTACGAGTACACGTTCGGGGTCGACCAGGGCGGGAGCGCCGGCGCCGAAGGTTCCGGTTACAACCGCGAACATTCCTGGCCCAGCAGCTGGTATGGGGCGACCTCGCCCATGTACACCGATCTGTTCATGGTCTATCCGACCGACAACGAGGTGAACAACCGGCGCGGCAGCTACCCCTTCGGCGAGGTGGATGCGCCCACCTGGACTTCGCTCAACGGGTGCCGGCTGGGGCCGTGCTCCTATCCCGGCTATGCGGGGACGGTGTTCGAGCCCATCGACGAATACAAGGGCGACTTCGCCCGCGCCTATTTATACATGACCACCCGCTACTACGGCGAAGACGGCAGCTGGCCCGGCAGCGACATGACCGACGGCGCAGTGCTGCTGCCCTGGGCCGAGGCCATGCTGCTGGAATGGCATGCCGCCGATCCGGTGAGCGCCAAGGAGCTCGATCGCAACGAGGCGATCTACGACATCCAGGACAACCGGAACCCCTTCATAGACCGGCCCGATTTCGTGACGAAGGTCTACCAGCCCGGTCTCAGCTCCGTGCCGATGCCGGCGCGGGCCGCGGCGATCGTGCTGCACCAGAATGTCCCCAACCCCTTCAATCCCTCGACCACCATCAGCTACGAGCTGGAAGATGGGGGGCAGGTCCGGTTGCAGGTGTTCGATCTGGGCGGACGGCTGGTGCGGACGCTGTACGACGGTAGCGAAGGTGCGGGCCGGCATGAAAAGGTCTGGCTGGGTCGTGACCAGCAGGGGCGAACCGCGGCGACGGGTGTCTATTTCTACCGGGTGCAGACCGGCGGTGAAGCTGAAACCCGCAGGATGCTCCTGGCCAAGTAGAACCGGCTGATCTTCGCGATCAGCCCCCTGAAGAATGAGGGGCGTCCAGGTGGACGCCCCTTTTTTGTCCCTTGTTAAAACGGTCTAGGCCTTGGCCTTCTTCCCGGTGATCAACGAAACCACCACCAGGGTCAGAAAACTCAGCGGGATGGATATGATGCCCGGCTGGCCCAGGGGATGCCAGGCGTCCTGGGCGGTCATTCCGTAGGGTCCGGCGAACATGGCCGGCCCGGTCAGGATGATGCCCAGAGCCGCAATAATCCCCACGTAGATGGAGGCGACGATGCCGGCGGCGGTGGTTTTTTTCCAGAACAGAAGCATGACGATGGCGGGCAGATTGGCCGATGCGGCCACCGCAAAGGCCCAGCCCACCAGGAAGCTCACGTTCACTCCGCGGAACACGACGCCCAGAATGATGGCGATGATGCCGACGGCGAAGGCGGCCACCTTGCCGGCCTTCACCTTTTCCTGTTCGCTCAGGTTCATGCCGCCGAACCGGTCCATGAGATCATGGGCCACGGCTCCCGAAGCGGCCACGATCAGGCCGGCCACGGTGCCGAGCACCGTCGCAAAGGCGATGGCCGAAATGATGGCGAAGAGCACTCCGCCGAACGACATGGCCAACAGCGGCGCCGACATGTTGTTGTCCGCCGGATTCACGGTTCCGTTGGTGGCGGCGCCCAGTCCCATGAACAGGGTCAGGACGTAGAAGAAACCGATGGCCGCGATGGCCACGATGGTCGACTTCCGGGCACACGCCGGACTGGGAACGGTGTAGTAGCGGATGAGAATGTGGGGCAGGGCCGCCGTCCCGAAGAAGAGAGCCAACATCAGGGATATGAAATTCAGCTTCTGCCAGCCCGTCTTCACCTTGAACTTCACCCCGGGCTTCATCTGCTGGGTGCCCGTGACGGTCTTGGGGTAGAAAACGTTGTGCTTGACGCCGTTTTCGTCGAAGACGGATTTCTTGTGCCACTGTTCGATCCGGGTGTCCGGATGGGTCAGCTTGGCCAGGAAACCCACCGGCCCCAGGGATCCGGTGCCCTGGGCGGCGGCTTCATCATCCAACCCACCGATGGCCTTGATGCGTCCCACGGGATACAACAGGCCGTCGGCCTTCCCGTTGATCAGGCCGGCGCTGGTCCACTGGGCCTGCCAGAGGGTGTCGTCGGAATCCTTCCTCCACCAGGAAACGACACCCTCATGGGTGAACTTCATCAAGTCGCCGTCGGTGTGGTTCAGGGTGTAACCCTTTCCCAGCAAAACAGATTCGGTGGTCTGTTCCGGGATGTTGAGCAGGGATTTTCCGCCGGCGTCCGGTAGGCTTGGCGGTTCGGTACTCAGCCCCCGCACGAGCAGGAAAATGACCAGGATGGTCGAAAAAATCAGCAACAATCCGCCCTTGAGGAACTGCACATAGGTGGTGGAGGTCATGCCGGCGGTCGATACGATCGCAATCACGATCACCCCGACGATGATGACCCCCGCCCAGTGGGGCAGGCCCAGCAACGGCTCGACCAGGGATCCGGCGCCGTTCATCTGGGGAATCAGGTAGCAGATCGAAACCACCAGGGTGGATATGGCCGCCGCCAGCTTGATGCCGCGGCTGTCGAACTTGGCGTCCAGGGCGTCGGCAAAGGTGAACTTGCCCATGCGCTTCATGGGTTCGGCCACGACGAAAAGCGCCACGACCCAGCCGGCCAGATAACCGATGGAGTAGAGGAAACCGTCGTATCCGAGGGTCGCGATCATGCCGCAGATCCCCAGGAACGATGCGGCAGATAGGTAGTCGCCGGCAAAGCTGATGCCGTTGACCGCCCAGTGGATCTGGCCGCCCGCGGCGTAATACCCGGCCGCCGACTTGGCCTTGCGCGCGAAGAAAAAACTGAGGTACAGCACCAGCACCACGAACAGGCCGAAGATGGCGATGGACAGGGGGGTTCCATGGAGATTCATGAGCTGACCTCCGGATCCCCGGAGAGGCCGGCCACCTCGTGTTCCTTGCTTGTGCACAGATGGTTGTAGATGAGGGCCATCACCAGGGCGAGGACGATGAGGCCGACCCCGTACACCACCGCGAGGTTCAGACCGGCAAACAACATGATCTGCATGGCCTCTCCTTCGGTCAGCACGTTGGTCAGGACAAATCCCACGTAGAACACGCAGTAGATGAGAAACATGACGACCCCGAGACGCGTTTTGTAACGGCTGGCGGGGTCGGGTCCGGATTCCGTGGCGGGTCCTTGGTGCATGACTTCCTCCTGGGGAAGGGACAACGGCAAACATGCCGTCCATGACGATCGGAACTGGATGATGGTGGGAAGTTAACACCCCGTTAATTGAATAACAATAGATTGAAAGCAAATTTTCTATAATCTGTATTTCCTTCGACCGGAGCCATATACGGGACCCTGGCAGGGGAAAGCGTTGGTTGGAGCCGCCCACGGTATGGGGTATACTCATCTGGCAATTCCCTCGAACTGGAGAGCCGATGAAGCGACTTGTTCTGCGTACCGTCATGCCGGCCTTTCTGGCCATCGGCCTATTTTCCGGAGTCGTGTTCTTCTTTTTCCTGCCTACCCTGGATCGCGCGGTCATGGACCAGAAACGGCTCATGATCCGGGAACTGACCGAGTCGTCCTGGAACATCCTGGCCAGCCTGGAGGCGGAGGAGCGTGGCGGTCGCCTCAATCGCGCCGAGGCCCAGAAGACCGCGATCGAACAGGTCCGAAACCTGCACTATGGTCAGGAGGGCAAGGACTACTTCTGGATCAACGACATGAAACCCCGGATGATCGCCCATCCCTACCGGCCCGACCTGGAGGGCCAGGACCTGTCCGGTTTTTCCGATCCCCACGGCAAACTCATGTTCGTGGAGATGGCGGAGGTCGTGAAGCGTGACGGCGCTGGTTTTGTCACCTACATGTGGCAGTGGAAGGATGATCCCGAGCGGGTGGTGCCCAAGCTTTCGTATGTAAAGGGATTTGCGCCGTGGGGTTGGATCATAGGAACCGGCGTTTACACCGAAGACGTCGACGCGGAAGTCGCCACGGTGACCAGCCGACTGCAGGCCGCGGCCCTGGTGATCCTGGCGTTGGTTTCGCTGCTGATGGCCATCCTGCTGCGGACCAGTTTCCAGGCTGAGCGCGGCCGCCTGCGGGCCGCCGCGGCCCTGCGTGGATCCGAGGAAAAATACCGCTCCCTGGTCGAGTCGGCGGGCGAGTCGATCTTCATGTCCATCGGGGGCGAGGAACTGTTCGCCAACGCGAGCATGCTGCGGCTGGTCGGGTATGACCGCCAGGATTTTGCGGCTCTCGACGTGGCGGATCTGGTGCGGCCCACGGCAGAGGAAAAGGAGAGCGGACGTCGCTTCTGGCAAACGGTCATGGACGGTGTCACCGCTCCCACCCGATACGAGGCCGAACTGATCGATCGTGAGGGCCGGCCCATCCGGGCCATGATCACCCTGTCGCGCATCGTGGTCCACGGGCGGGTCGGCTTCATGGCCGTGGTTTCCCGGCTGGCCCAACCGCGTGAGCTGGACCTCATGACCACCTCATCGACCGAAGATCTGGCGGCCGCGAATAGGCGCATGGCCACCATGGCCAGCCTCATGATCAGCCACGGCGCCGAGGCGCTGCAGGTGAGCCGGACCCTTTCGGGCAATGCGGACGCTGCGGTCCGCAAGTCAGTTGAACTGGCCGTGGCTGAACTGGGCCCGCCGCCCCTGCCCTTTGACATCATGCTCATGGGTAGTCTGGGTCGTGCCGAGGTCAGCCTGCTGGCGGACCAGGACCACGCAATCATTTATCCGGATGTGGAGGACGATCGGGAAGTGGTCCAGGAATATTTCCTGGGTTTGGGCAAGTGTATTTCGGAGACCCTGGACACCGCAGGTTATCCCTTCTGCCCCGGCGGGATCATGTCCAGCGAGCCCCGCTGCTGCCAACCGCTGTCGGGATGGCGCCGCACATTTTCCGGCTGGATCCACACCCTCGAAGCCGAGGACCTGCTGCAGTCCAAGATCTTCTTCGACTTCCGCAGTGGGCTCGACGAAGGAAACTTGACGGCCGCACTCCGGGAGCACCTGAAAGAAGAGATCGCCCACCAGCCCCGTTTCATACACCTGCTGGCCCGCAGTGTGCTTCAATATGAACCGCCGCTGACGGCCTTCGGTGGCTTTGTACTCGAAGAAGGGGAGTCCGACGGGGGCACTTTCGACGTGAAGGGCGTCCTGGCCCAGATCGTGGACTATGTTCGTCTCAAGGCCCTGCAATTCGGGGTCCCCGCCACCGGTACCCTGGATCGGCTGGAAGGGCTAGAAAGCGGGGGGCATCTGCGGCCCGAAACCGTTCGTGAAACTGACGAAGCCTTCCGTTTCCTCATGGATTTGCGATTGAATCACCAGGCGCAGATGATTCTCGACCGGCTCGAACCCGACAACCGGATCGATCCGGAAACCCTCGAGCCGGATTCGCGCCGGCGGCTCAAGGCCATATTCACCAATCTCAAGGCGGTGCAGGCGAGCCTGGACCATGAGTTCAAGGGAGTGTAGGACCATGTCACCGCCGGATGCGGGCGTCACCCTGCTGGTCAGCGACATCCATTCCCGCTATCACGTCATCGACGCCCAGGTGGCTCATGCCAGGGAAACCCTGGGGCGAGCCGTGGCGCGAGTCCTGGTCCTGGGCGACTTCGGCCTGTTCGGACCCAATCTGCACGACTTTTTTCGCCGCGACGGCAGGCGATTCACCCTGCCTGTCTCCTTCATCGAAGGCAACCACGAGGACTTCCGGTCCTTTGATGCCCTGGTCGAAGAATACGCCGACGTGGTGACCCACCTGCCGCGGGGTTCGCTGCATGATTTCGGATCCGGGCCCTGGTTGTGCATGGGCGGCGCGCGGTACATGGATGCGTGGTCGACTCCCAGCGGCTGCGAGATCAGTGAGGACGACATCGACCGTTGCCTGGAAATGGAGCCGGGCAGCATCGACATCGTCATCAGTCACGACTGCCCAACCTGCACCGGGGTGGTCAGCCATCCGGAACTGGGGCACCTGGGACCGCCGGGGGTCGAGGGTTTGACGCGGGTGGCCGATCACCTGCGCCCACGGCTGTGGTTTTTCGGGCACCATCACCGCTGGCATGAGGCCATCATCGGAGACACCCGCTACGTGGGCCTTCCTCAGAGTTGGCAGGGATATGTGCTGCTGGACACCGATGGCCGGGTGGACCTGGTGGAGAACGAAGTCACACTACCGCGCCGGCCGCGCTGGTGGAGGTGGATCGGGTTACGTTAAGGGTCATCACTTCATGACCGGTTTCCCCGGCGCCCTAGGGCAGAATGATCCACTCCGACCAGTCCTCCTGATCGAGCATGCTGTTGAATATGGCCGAGCTGCTCTCGGGATTGCTCGCCGACCGCGATGAGGCCTCGATGGCCAGTTCCCGGAATGAATCCTTCAGATCCGGCTGGGTGGACAGGGCGGCCAGTCCCTTCAGCCCCGCCGGCAGTTCGCCCGCCGGACAGGGCGAAGTGGTCGGCACGTAAAACCGGTCGGATTCCCCTTCCAGAACCACGATGAAGTCGGTGAACTGGTTCATGGTGCAGGCCGTGCGGTCGATGTTGCCCAGCTGCCGGTCACGGCTCAGCAGCACGTCGACGGGCAGGTCGAGCGACACGCACATGGCGTACATAAGGGCCGCTTTCCCGTATCGGTTGGCCTTGCCGCTGGCCAGGAGGGCCTCCAGCTTCGAGGAATGGTAGTCATCGAAGAAGCAGACCATCTGGATGTCGTTCTGGACGAAGTCGTACAGGGCGTCGGCTATTTCGGCGTCGGTGGTCAGGCCGGCCGTCAGTTTCTGGGCGCGAGCCTTCACCTGGGACGACTTTTCCTGGATCTGGGTCCGGTAGTTGGAGGCGATCACCGCCACGTAATTCCAGGAGGAGTTTTCCATCCAGGCGCCCGCCATGTCGTTGAACTGGGCCTTCGGATAGACCAGCAGGTGGGGCTGGTATTCGTAGAACAGGGGAACGTCGTCGCCGGCCCTGTCGGCGGGGATGTCCACCACGGTGAACTTCGTGTCGATGGGGTACCCGTCCTTTTCCTCGTAGACCTTCTTGGCGAACTTCTTCGGCTCCAGGTTATGGCCCAGGAATTCGAGGCTGAAATATCCTGCGGTCCGGACCCGCGTATTGCAGATCATGATGGGCAGGTCGCCGCTCAGACGCATGTTGGATCCCATGAAGGGGTACTCGGCGTCGGCCTCCACCGAACAGCAGATGTAGTCGCCCTTTTGGAGCTGGGGGAAGTTGACCACCACGTCCTGGGGACTCTGTCCCCCGGGGTTGTCGATGCGCCAGTTGGCGTCATCCAGCCGGATCACCTTTCCGTCCCGCCAGATCCACCCGCCGACGTAGCCGATATCTACGGACTCACGATAGCAGAGGGTGCGGGTGCGGAGCAGTTCGCTGTCCGGGTCGTTGACCAGCATCACCAGGTTGCGGATGGATTTGTGGGCCTGCTGTTGGGAATTGAACTCGAAACACCGGTACAGGACGGCCCCGGGCCCCTGTTTCAGGCTGGCTTTCTTGGCCAGTTTTTTCTCGAGCTGTTCGGCGAGTTTCTGGATCTGGGCATCGGACCGTTTGGCGGCGGTGGGGTCGGAAGTGGCCGCCGTCGTTTGGGTTGGGCAGATAAAAACCGCCAACATGGCGGCCAAGCAGAAGATGAAGGTCAAGGTGCGCGGATGGCAGCGGGATGGAGTCCGGACGGTTCCGCAAGACATGTTATTCCCCCTTTGGGTCAGCTTGAGACTTAATGGGAGGTCTTGCCTGAATCATGCCACAACCGGTGGGGAATTTCAATCGGGTCTAAGTCGACGATGGAAGGGGGAGGGGGAAACCGGACCTTGACAGGGCGCCTGGATAAAATCCGGCGAAGGCCCCGTAGGGCCCTCGCCTTTCCCTCATTCCCCCATGCGCGATATCCGATTTCCCAGTGGGCCGGGGGGCGGTCCGGATATTTACGGCCGCCAGTCTGGTCTCGCCCAAGGCCTCGCCGGCAACAGGTGGAGCCGCCCCCCTGATTTCGGTTCTCATTGTCGATAGATCAGGGTGTCTATCAACCGCATCTACCCCCTATGACTCCCGCCATCCGGATTCGACGGAGAAAAACAGGAATTATTTTCGATCCAGGAGGGAGTCGTGGGTCCGCAGTTTGACCATGCCCTCGTAAAGCCTTGATTTTACGACAGGTTCCGGTATCTCCAACACCTCGGCGATATCCGCCCGGGACAGGTCCTCGGCGTAGCGCAGGTGCAGCACTTCCCGCTGGGATTCGGGGAGTTCGGCCAACGCGCGCCGCAGATGGGCCCTCTGTTCCCGGCGGACCAGGCGAGTCAGGCAGCCAGTCAGGTCGGCGTCCAGGCGGGAGGCCGTCGGCAGGGCCTGGTGGTCGCGGCGGCGGCCCCGCATCCGGATCACGTCCAGGCAGCGGTTGCGGGCGATCTTATAAATCCAGGCCCGGAAATTTTCCGGCCGGGCATCGTTTTTCAGAACGCGCAGGAAAACCTCCTGCACCACGTCTTCAGCTTCGTCTTCGGAGCCCAGGTAGCGGAAACAGAAGCGCATCAGGGCAGGGTGATAGAGATCGCACAACATCTCGCCCGCACTGGCATCCCCTTCGCGGAGGCGGTTCACCAGGGTCGGAGTCAGGTCGGCCATAGATGGCTTGGCGCCCTGCGGTTCCTGCATGGCGGCTCCCTTTCACTTTCGACGATCCCCACTACTATAACATCGCTACGGCCGATTCGACGGAATCTTTCCAGCGGAGATTGCCACTTTCGACCCCGATAGGTTAGTATGCACATAGGATTTCCCGGCGTGGCTCGCATCTCGATCGGAAGCAGGACAATGGGTTGCGAACTTCCGGAAGCCAAACTCTGGAGCTGGATCGACCGGGAGGCCCCAGAACTGGATCCGCATCTCGCAGCGTGCCCGGAATGCCGCCGCCGCGCGGAGAAGATCCGCCTGGACATCCGCCTGATCAGCGCCGACCTGTCCGAAGTCGTTCCCCTGCCCAAAAAGATCGGTTCCTACACCATCGAGAGTCTGCTGGGGGAAGGGGGGCAGGCGCTCGTCTACGAGGCGCGGCAGGCTTCCCCACGCCGCTCGATCGCTCTCAAGGTTTTGCGCGGAGGGCGTTTCGCCGGCAAGAAGCACGTCCAGCATTTCCTGCGGGAAACCCAGACTCTGGCGAGCCTGAACCATCCGGCCATCGCGACCATCCACGAGGCGGGTCGCACCGAAGACGGCCACCGGTTCATCGCCATGGAACTGGTCGGCGGCCAACCTCTGCACGAGTTCGTGAGGGACCGTGATCTTTCCCGACCGGACCGCCTGGCACTGTTGCGGAAAATCTGCGAGGCCGTCCACTACGCCCACGAACACGGGGTGATCCATCGCGACCTGAAACCCTCCAACATCCTGGTCACCGAGGGTAACGAGCCCAAGATCCTGGATTTTGGGCTGGCGCACCTGACCCATCCCGACCCGGATGTCGCCGTCTCCATGACTCGCACTGGCCAGATGGCTGGCACCCCGCGCTACATGAGTCCCGAACAGATCCGGGGCCGGGCTGCCGACCTGAATGCGACCACCGACGTCTACTCCCTGGGGGTGATCCTCTACGAACTGTTGACGGGACAACCGCCCCATGAGGCCCACAGCTTCACCCCGGAAACGGTGATGACCATCTGTGACGAGGAACCGACACGCCCCAGCCACCTGGACTCGTCGTTGCGGGGAGACATGGAGACCGTCGTCCTGAAGGCCTTGGCCAAGAATCCCGAACACCGTTACGCTTCCGCCGCGGACCTCGGTGAGGACTTGCAGCGACTCCTGGACAACGAGCCGATCCTGGCACGGCCGCCTTCGCTGCTGTATGTCTGGCGCAAGGCATTGCTGAGGCACCGCACCGCCGTCATGATGGGCATCGTGGCCCTGGCCCTGGCCGGGCTGTGGGCCTGGCAGCAGTTGCAGCCCCCATTCGACCGGGATGCCGCCCGGGTCAGCCTCCTGGAAATGCGCCACACTCTGATGTTGCCCCACCCGCCCAGCCGGGTCAGCGTGACTCATGCCCTGACCGCTCCGGCGCGGTACCCGGGAATGCCGGAGGCGGTGCTGGTCAGGGCCATGGCCCTGAACAATGAAGGCGAACAGGGACTGGCGTTGAACTTTCTGGCCGATCAGCTGGAGAAGGAACCGGACCAGTGGCTGTATCGTGCCCTGCGATCGGAGATCGGGTTGGTCAAGGACCCCTCGGTGGCCGGGGATTTTCCCCTGTGGGCGAACGCCGATGAAGATCGCACCCTGGCGGAAAGCTGGTATCTTCGGGGTTTCACGACCTTCGACCCCGACCAGGCCCTGGCCTGGTCCCACATCGCCCTGACCCACGATCCGGATCATCAACTGGCTCTGGAGAGCGTGGTCCGGTTGGGAGCGGTGACCGGTGATCTGGATACCAGCCTGGCCGCGGCCTCCCGCCTGGTGGACCAGGACGACCGGCGGCGGTCCCAGTGGCTGACTTTTCGGTCCACCCTGTTGTGCCGCCTGGGACGGGCCCAGGAGGCGCTGGAAGACATCGACCAGATCCTAAAGGAGGATCCGGAATCGGCGCGCACTTATATCGCACGTGCCCAGATAAACCGCTGGCTGGGGAACTACCGGGACGCCGTGGCGGACTACACTCGAGCCATTGAAATCGGCGAAGCGTCCGGGCAGGCGACGGCCTGGTATTATTACCATCGGGGGACCCCGCATTGGATACTGGGCCAGCTGGAGGAAGCCGCCGAGGATTACCGAAATGCCCATCGGCTTCTGGCCCGGACTTCCTTCGGAAACGTCCGGCTCGTCCTGGTTCTGCACGACCTGGGGCGGGCCGATGAGGCTGCAGAGGCGCTGGCCGAAGCCAAGCTCAGGACCGGGGACGATGACTGGTTGGCCGCCATCTTGTCCTGTCTGGCGGGAGAGATCACGCCGCAACAACTGGTGGCCGCTGCGGGTGGTGAGGGTCCCCAGAAACTGTGTGAAGCCTACTATTATGCAGGCGAAACTTACCGGCTGGCGGGCGATCACGACAGGGCCGAAGCGATGTTCCTGGCCTGCGTGAACACGGGCACGGCCATCGACCGGGGGAACTACCAGGACCGGTTGAGCGAATTCGAACTGGCGGGATGGCGCCTGTCGCCAGGTGTACACCTGGAATAATCCTGAATCCACGGAAGGGTCAACACCATGAAGATGAGGCTCCCACTTCTGGCCGTGATTTTGCTGCTGACCGGTTGCGGAGGCGAAATAACCACTTCGGAATACGTGGACAAGATCGATGCCTGGCACGCCGGGCGGATGGAACGCCTGCGAAGCGACACCGGATGGCTGACGCTGGTCGGCCTGCATCCCCTGAAGGAGGGGGTCCAATCCCTGGGCGCCAGCGCCGACGCGGACGTGGTCCTGGCCACCGGGGCGCCCTACTGGGCCGGGTCCCTGGCGATCACCCCGGAGACGATCCTCTTTTCTGCCCATCCCGACGCCACGGTGGAGGTTCTAGATGCGGAATCGGATGGGCGGTTGTCCAGCTGTACTCTGGCCACCGACAAGGAGGGGCCTCCGACAAGACTGGCCACCGGGTCTTTCGTGTTTTACGTCATCGATCGCGGCGGCCAGCTGTTCCTGAGGGTGAAGGATCGCAAGTCGCCCGCCCTGCGTTCCTTCCAGGGTATCGACCGTTTTCCGGTGGACGTCCGCTGGCGGGTGGCCGCCCGCCTCCAGCCGGGGCCGTCCACCATCGCGGTGCCCGACGTTCTGGGGCACCGGACCGATTCGCCGAGTCCGGGGATCCTGGTGTTCGAGATCGACGGTCAGGAATACCGGCTGACCCCCACCGGGAAACCGGGTGAGAGGATGTCCCTGGTGTTCGGGGACGCGACCAACGGACCGACCACCTATCCCGGCGGGCGGTTCCTGGTCATCGAGCCACCGGCAGCCGACGGGACTGTGGTGGTGGATTTCAACCTGGCCTACAATCCGCCCTGCGTCTTCACTCCCTACGCCACCTGTCCCTTGCCTTCGCCGGGCAACACGCTGCCGGTGGCCATCGAGGCCGGAGAACAGATGTGGGGGGATGGCCATTGAACGGCCTGGCTGGCCCAGATGGCCGCCCTGCCCTTGCCCGAATCGATTGAGGCCGAATAACTTGGCCGCGCCCTGCGCGAGGATTTCCAGATCGAGATCCCGGTCACTGAATTTGCCGGACGACACTGGTTGCGCGTGTCCATTCAGGGTTACAACACCGGCCGGGACGTGTCCCGCCTGGTGACGGCTCTGGCGGAGCTGACAGGCTGAATTCCACCCCGCGGAACTCCTCCTTAACAAATCTCTTCCGAGGCCTTACACTTTTGCCGGAATACAAACACGCCAACCCATCCACCCTCCCTCAGGAGATCGCCCATGAGCCAAGGCGCACAAACCTGGCGCTTTCCCCGCATGTTCTGGACCGGCAACGCCGCGGAACTCTGCGAACGCGCTGCCTACTACGGGACCTTCATCGCCCTGCGGACCTATCTGATCCGGGTCGTCGGCCTCGACGACGTGCAAGCCGGCCTGACCGCCGGCATGTTCGGCGGCTGGATCTACCTGGTACCGTTCTTTACCGGTGCCATGGCCGATCGCATGGGCTTCCGCTACGCCCTGATGCTGGCCTTCGGCTTGCTGACGCTGGGGTACAGCACCCTGGGAATGTTCCACACGCTGGGGCCGGTCATCGTGGGCCTGGTGCTGATCGTCCTGGGTGGTGCCATCGTCAAACCGGTGATCACCGGGACGGTGAGCAAATCCAGCGACGAGACCAACCGGGCGCGGGCTTTCAGCATCTTTTACATGGTCGTGAATATCGGATCGTTCACCGGCAAGACCGTGGTGGCTCCCATGCGCATCCAGATGGGGGTGGAAACGGTGCCCTTCTTTTCGGCCGGGGCCTCGCTGGTGGCCCTGTTCCTGGTGCTGTTGCTCTACTTCCCGCACGAAAGCCATGACGGCAAAGCCAAAACGGTGAAGGAGACCCTTGATGGCATGTGGATGGCAATGAGCAATGTGCGGTTCCTGGCCCTGATCCTCATTACGGCGGGCTTCTGGGCCATCCAGGGCCAGCTTTACGCCTCCATGCCGGACTACGTGCTGCGCATGGCCGGCGAAACGTACAAGCCCGAGTGGTACGCCAACATCAATCCCCTGGTGGTGGTCCTGTTCGTGGTGGCGATCACACAGATGATCCGGAAGTGGAAACCCCAGAGCGCCATCCTGGTGGCCATGTGCATGATTCCGCTTTCGGCGGTGGCCATGGCGGCTTCGGCCTGGTTCGACGGTAACGTCACCGTCCTCGGCCTCGAGATGCATCCGATCACCTTCATGATGATCATCGGGATTACCATCCAGGGTCTGGCCGAGTGCTTCCTCAGCCCCAAGTGGCTGGAGTTCGCATCGTTCCAGGCGCCTCCGGGCAAGGAGGGTACCTTCCTCGGCTTC
>RCNG010000052.1_pt1 | contig 41489 bp, 36 predicted proteins | sample 2041371 | NCBI WGS metagenome assembly RCNG01 (sample SAMN09708227, study PRJNA481090) | Marine sediment metagenome, whole genome shotgun sequencing project. | biome: marine sediment; feature: ocean; material: sediment; isolation source: Sewage treatment plant 1 marine sediment (STP1) ... | reverse complement strand
ACCGGGTATCATCGATGACGGATTCAACGTCTGGATTCGTGAAAATCCCGACCAGTTCAGACGCTATACCTATTTATACACCATCGATGGTCTTTTGAATGGAAGACTGGACATTACACTCGATGCCCTGTCGCGTCTTGTGATGCCGGTCTTTACCCAGGTTGTAGTCGTTGTGGCCATCTTGTTGCGGGTCATGCGTTCCAGCATGATTGAAGAAATATCCAAGGACTATGTCATCACCGCGCTGGCCAAAGGCGCGGACCATCACACCATTTATTTCAAACACGCACGAAAAAATGCGTTGATTCCGGTCATAACGGTAGCCGGCTGGCTGGCGGCATACTCCATGGAGGGCAGCATCGCGGTAGAGTACATCTTCAACCGACAGGGTATTGGATGGTGGCTGGCAAACGCCGCCATCTCCTTAGACCTCCCCGTATTAATGGGTATCTGTCTGTTTTTCGGATTGGTGTACGTGCTCATTAATCTCGTATTGGATATCCTCTATGCCTATATTGACCCGAGGATAAGGCTCAACTGATGAGGCTGGTATGAATAAAAAACAGCACCCCCGAATCAGAGAACTGAAATTCACCCTGAGCAGAATTTTCAGAAATCCGTCGGCCATCATCGGTTTTTCGCTGCTGTTCATTTTTGTAACCGTAGCAGTGATAGCACCCTATATCGCACCACCAAAATATGCCTACAACCCCTATCTGATGCCCCATAAAGGCTATTCCCAAACACCAAAACCACCGAGCTCAGAAAACATTTTTGGCACCACGTCCGGCCAGTACGATATTTTTTACGGTGCCGTATGGGGAACACGAACGGCATTTAAGATCGGCATGTTTGTGATCGGTGTCGCTTTAATAATCGGTGTTTCACTGGGGATTATATCGGGATACTACGGCGGAATCATCGACGAAATCATCATGCGTATCGTTGATATTATTTTTGCTGTGCCGTTATTGGTGCTCACCATGGCCATTGTTGTTGCCTTTGGCAGGGGGCTGGACAAGGTTATGATTGCCCTGGCTATTATAAAATGGAGAGATTACGTGCGCGTCATGCGATCCAGCATTTTAACCCTGCGGGAGCTCGATTATGTTCAGGCAGCGCGTGTCATGGGTGTCTCCAATTTCACTATCATGAGAAAACATATTCTGCCCAACGGAATATACCCCGTTCTGGTCATGGCCTCCATGGATATTGGATCCATGGTGATTGTTGCTGCATTCATGAGTTTTATCGGCCTGGGCGCTCCCAAAGGATATGCCGACTGGGGTCAGATGGTCGCTTTGGCCCGTAACTATATCGTTGGCCCGGCCGATGATCCTCTTAAATACTGGCATGCCATTGCCATACCCGGGGCCTGTATCGTGTTCTTTGTCCTGGCCTGGAATCTTATCGGTGACGCCCTGCGGGACGCTTTCGATCCCAAGCAAAGACGGCGATAAGCTATGAGCGATAAGCCGTAAGCTCTAAGCAACCGGTTCGAAAAGAACCTAATTTTTTATCACGAAAGCACGAAACAACGAAAAAGAACATGAAAAATTTCGTGCTTTAATAATTTCGTGTTTTCGTGATTGCTTTATTCTTTTTACCACGGGGTACACTATACAAAGAAGGTACTAAAGCCTGATGTCCAAACTCATCGAAACCATAGACCTGGTAACCAATTTTTATACCCATGAAGGTGTTGTAAAGGCCCTGGACAGGGTTAGCCTTTCTGTGGATCATGGTTGCACGTTTGGTCTGGTGGGTGAATCCGGATGCGGAAAAAGCGTCACCGTTCGTTCCATGATGCGCATTATCCAGGAACCGGGAAAAATTGACGGTGGTCAGATTCTGTTCTATCCAGGAAACAATGGAAGTGATTCGGCAATCGATCTGCTTCAGCAGACCGAAGCCACCATGAAGGCGTTACGGGGAGATAAAATCTCCATGATTTTTCAGGAGCCCAATGCGGCCCTGAACCCCATCATGAGCATCGGCGAACAGGTTGCAGAGAGCTTTCTCTTTCATCGCAAAAAGGAGATGTATCAACAGATATTGATGGATATGGATGATTCCACACCAAAGAGAAATCCATTCAATTTTTTTCTGAAAGCGCTCTACCGGCTCGCAGTGACCCGCCCGGAAGCGTTGACCTTGAAGCTGTTCAGCAAAATCCCTCTGCTCAAATCATGGGAAAACAGATTAAAAAAAGAGGCCATGAGGCGTGCTGTTGACATAATTGCCAAACTCAGCATTCCCCATGCCGAAGATATCGCTCAGCGCTACCCACACAATCTTTCCGGTGGCATGAAGCAGCGTATCGTTATCGCTATCGCATTGGCTTGCAATCCCTTGCTGCTCATTGCCGATGAAGCCACGTCCAATCTCGATGTTACGATTCAGGCTCAGATTCTGGATCTTTTAAAAGATCTCAAACAAAAGGTCATTTCATCGGTACTCCTGATTACACATGATTTGGGGATTGTCGCTGAAACCTGTGACCGAGTCGGTGTGATGTATGCCGGTAACCTGTGTGAAGTAGCCGATGTCAAGGATCTATTCAATAACCCCCGGCATCCATACACCCGTGCACTGCTCAATGCCGTTCCCCGATTTTCCCATGAGGGGAAACTTCAGAGCATCGATGGAAATGTTCCCAACCTTGTTAACCCACCATCGGGGTGCCGGTTTCACCCGCGTTGCAAAGATGCCAAAACAATTTGCAAAGAAGCATTTCCGGAAACCAAAGAGCTTGGGGATAATCACCAGGTTGCATGCTACTTATATACGGAAAAACCACGCTGCACCCCTTGAGCGTTTGAATTTATGGAACCAATGCAAAAAATTCTTGAACTGAAAAACCTGAAAAAACATTATCCGGTATTGGGTGGTGTCTTTCGAAGACAGGTGGATGCCGTCAAAGCCCTGGACGGCGTTGACCTGGATATATACAGGGGCGAATGCCTGGGTCTTGTCGGAGAATCAGGTTGTGGTAAAACCACCACCGGCAAAGCCATTGTCCGGCTGCACAAGCCCACGGATGGCAATATCATTTATTATCCACCAGAGGGGGATACCACATCCGGAACTGACATCGCCAGAATTCCGATAAAGTCATTGAAGCAACTGGGCATACGCAGCAAACTGCAAATGGTTTTTCAAGACCCCACCACTTCATTGGATCCCCGTATGCTGACAAAAAACATCATTGCGGAGCCATTGAAAGCACAGCGCCTTTCCAGTGGTCGTGATCTGGAAAAGCGTGTAATGGAACTGCTGAATTTGGTGGGTCTGACAAAAGATCACTATCTCCGATACCCACACGAATTTTCAGGGGGACAGCGACAGCGTATTGCCGTGGCACGCGCCATTGCCACAAATCCGGATTTTCTGGTTCTTGATGAACCAACCTCGGCCCTGGATGTGTCGGTCCAGGCCCAGATACTCAACCTCCTGCATGGTTTACAGCAAAAACTTAATCTGACCTATCTTTTTGTGACCCACCACCTGCTGGTTGTCAAATACATCAGTCATCGACTGGCTGTCATGTACCTCGGAAAAATTGTGGAAATTGCCAAAACCGATGATATTTTCAGCAATCCATGCCACCCGTACACCCATGCCCTGCTCTCGGGTATTCCTGTTCCCGATATAGAATACAAGCAAAAACGGATCGTTCTATCGGGAGATGTGCCCAGTCCTTTAAATCCACCGGCAGGGTGTCGCTTTCATACCCGTTGCCCTTTTGTTCTCGATCTATGCCGACACCAGGACCCGGTCCTGGAAGATATCGGTAACGGTCATAGGGTGGCATGCCATCGACAGGCCGAAGTTGAAAAACTGGTGGCCGAACAGTTCGGTGAACGGGTATCCAGCTCGGGCTGATATCCGAATAAAAATCTATCAACTGACCAGGAAAATAATGACCATGAATAAATCCATGAAAAATGATTGTGAAGACCTAAAAGTTACTATCCCGTGTGAACTCGCAGACCGAGTCCGCAAGTATGCCGAAGAGACGGACACCGCCCTAAACGCCATCATGATCGAGGCCTTGGATGCTTTTTTAAGGGGTTCAAAGCAGTAGATGGCGCCGGCAGAAAATCATCTGATTACCTGGAAAATATTAGACTGGCTGTGCCTCCCCCAAACGTGGTACCGGTCATCAAAGCGTTGTTGATGGTTCCACGTTCATATGTCCTCCACTCGAGGGGCTTTTTTTCTTGCATTTTCAAGGTCGAGATGGGAAGCGCCGGCAAAGAAATCTGGTGATACAGGCTGAGTAGAACGGCGGCGGCACGTGTGGTTCCTGCAGCACCGAAATCTCCTATCAAATATTTCAGCGGCGATACCCACAAATCCCCATCCGAAGGCTGAAAACAACTTGCGACCTGCTCAAACTCCATGGGATCCAGTTCTTTGGCGTAATTGGCAGAAACACTGATATGATCGATGTCGCCTGGTTTGATGCCGGCTTTCTCCATAGCGCGGACAATAGTCCTGGCTATGGGCTGCCCTTTCATTGCGTAGTGACCCATGGCAGAAACACCTCCCGCGATAACATCCGCAACCAGACTGCCATATAGTTTAGCACCTCTCTGCCTGGCCGATTCTCTTCTTTCCATGACGAGCACGGCTGCACCTTCCCCCAGGATTAACCCGCTACCTGGTTTCGGTTGGATACCCTCTCCTTCGTTCACCCGAATCTTATTCAATCCACCTACGGCATCGTAGCATCCAAAGAGAATTTCAGATAACTCCTCGGCACCACCCAACAGAACCACATCCACGATGTTTTGATCCAAGAGAGACCTGGCATAGGCCAGGCCTGTTTCCGCTGAAATTTCATTCTGGCAAAAGGTGGCGTTTGGCCCCTGGATGTTGTGGTAAATGGAAATATAGCTGGCGGGCGCGTTGGGAACCGTTTCGGGGAAAAGCAAGGGTTGCGCACCCCGGGGACCATCCGCCAGCAGGCTGCGATAAAAGCCGTCTACATGGGAGCTGCTGCCATAGGACGTCCCCATGACCACGGCCACACGCTCCCTGTTCATCCTGTCCAGACAAAGCCCGCTGTCATCGACGGCCTCGATGCTGGCAGCAACAGCCATTCTCGAAATACGGCTCATCCTACGGTAGGTCATGGGTGGCATGAAATCGGCCGGTTTGAAATCAACGACACATGCACCCACGTTTGTGCTATACAAGTCTGTATCGAATGCCGTGATCTGCCGAAAACCGGACCGTGCCGCCAGGCACCCTTCCCAGAAAGCCTCCCGGCCCACTCCCAGAGAACTGATCACACCCATGCCGGTAATGCTGATTGCGGTCATTTGTTAGTTCAATCCGTAATTTATAATTTGAGTAAATTCGCACAACTTTGATAGATTATATCAGGCTGTTAGGCTATAGGCTATTAGGCTGTTAGGTGCCATCTGCTGGTTGCTTTCAGCTACTCTCAAACCCTTGTATCACCCTTAAACCCTCTAATTCTTGTATCGCCTTTGAACCCTGGGTACTTGTTTATTGGGTTCGTTTGGTATTTTGTGTTTCGTTCTTGGCATTTAGCTTTAAGCGTTTCGCACCTAACAGTCTACAGCCTAAAAACCTACAGTCTATGGTCTATCCCCTCCGACCCTTTTACCCTCATTTTTTCCCTCATGTCAGTTTTTTAAAAACCAGCGATGTATTGTTGCCGCCAAATGCAAAAGAATTGCTCAGAGCAACAAGGATTTTCTGTTTACGAAATAAATCTGTCACATGATTGAGATTGCAAAGGGGATCCGGCTCATCCAGGTGTACCGTGGGGGGCGCTGCCTGTTGGTCCAGCGCCAGTATCGTGGCAACGGCCTCAATCGCGCCGGAGGCTCCCAGGCAGTGCCCGACCATGGACTTGGTGGAACTGACGGTTATCCGCTCCAGGTTTTTTTTTCCAAACAGCCGTTGAATGGCCCGTGTCTCCATGTGGTCGTTGATCTTTGTTGCCGTACCGTGGGCATTGATATAATCCACTCTTTCCGTTTCGATACCGGCGCGCTCAAGCGCACTAGACATGACACGGAACATGCCAAGACCTTCCGGGTCAGGAGACGTCATGTGGTAGGCATCGGCATTCACCGCATACCCCGCCATTTCCGCCAGCATTGCCGCGCCTCTTTCGAGCGCGTGTGTGTATTCTTCGAGAATGACAATCCCGGCGCCCTCTCCCAGGGAAAGACCGCGACGATGTTTGTCAAAAGGCCGGCAAGGCTCTGGTGACATCACTTTCAAGGAATTGAATCCGGCAAATGTAAGTTCTGAAAGCGCCTCGCTTCCACCGGTAACGACCAAATCGACATCTCCGGATCGAATCAGATCATAACCGTATCCAATGGCATTTGCACTGGATGAACAGGCGGTTGTAATGGTGGAACGAACACCACTGATGCCATGGTGATTGGCAATTAGATCGGTCAATGTGCAGGGGGATGAGGCCAGAACACGCGATGCATTGCTTTTTTGACGACCCTGCCACAGGTCGCGACGAAACTTTTCCCAGGACAGCATACCGCCGGCGCCGCCGCCCATGACAACACCCGTTCGTTCCGTATCTGCCCGCTCGAAATCCATGCGGGAGTTCGAGACAGCCTCTCTTGCAGCAATCAGGCCCAACAGGTCACACCGAGAAATCCGTTTGGTTTGTCGCGGCAGCAATCGTTCTTTTAAATTTCCTCTGTCGATCTGACCTCCCAGACGGCAGGTGTACCCGGCTGTGTCAAAAAGATCAATCTCCTTGATACCGCACAAACCTTCAAAAAGATTTGATTGGAAATCATACATGGTCTGTCCGATGGCGCATATAACCCCGGCACCGGTAATAACCACACGTCTTTTACTTTCAGATTTCATAGGATTTGGATTTTGAGGGGAAAAGCTCAGGGTTCGAGGGCTAACCCTCAGGCTTTTAGCTCTTGGTACTTGGCTCTTGGCGGGCTAAGAGCTAAGAGCAAACAGCTATGTGGCTATCCCTGGGCACAATAGTTCAGCAGAACCGCAATCCGTTTTTCAAGTGTGCCACTGAGCCGGTATATCATTTTCTGATCCGTGGTCAGTAAAACCTGGGTTGTCTCTCCCCTGGCAAGCAGTTCCCGGCTGTCTTTGTGCAATATTTCAAATTTGAAAATCAATGCGGCAATTTCCGGTTTCAGCACAGTTGTTCTGATGACAACCGTATCACCGGTCCTGGCGGATTTCTTGTAGTCACAGTTCAAATTGACTACCGGTGCAAGATATCCCAGATCAACCATCTGTCTGGGTAGAAGATCAAATTTTTTCAGCAGGGTCATGCGACCAATTTCGAACCAGGCCATGTAATTCCCATACCACACCATCCCCCACTCATCGACCTCATTGAAACGAACTTTTTCTTCAACTTCAAACCAATGCATTACGTTATCCGGCAGCACTTATGGTGTTCTTGCCCGTCCCGGTGAATTCTCTTTGGATGAAACCGGCAAGAATCCTGATGGAACCAAAGGCTTCTTTGCCCACGTCTTCATCTTCTATAATCACATTGAAGACTTTCTCGATGGCCACCACGAGTTCCAAGGCATCGATGGAATCAAGACCTAGGCCCTCTTTAAATAGGGGTGCGTCATCATCAATCTCCTCGGCTGAAGTTTCTTCCAACTTGAGTGTATCGATGATCATTTCTTTCAAAAATTCACATAATTTATCAGAATCATTAACAATGTTTTCCAATTTCTACCTCATTCAAGCGCATGTCAACACAACAATACCGGTCCACATTATATTTATACAAATTGAATAGTTGCGTAGATCTCCACCCGTGAAACGGATGGTTTTCATTTTTCCGCAAAGCGGAAATTGATCAGGAAACCACAGGTCTCCGTGGGTTTTTAGAACAATCAAGGACTTTAGCAAACACATTGTCTTTATTCAAGAATAATTCGAACGCTTCTTGTTGTATCTTCCCGGATATTCTCCCGGTTTGAGTGGGCTTAGGGGCATTCATGATGTCCCGCCTGAAAATTTAAAAAATCTGATCAGTTTGTGCCCCATAGGTGCGGATAAAATCTTTGGATAATTCCGTCCACAAGCCGCGACTTGATACCGATATAACTGAACAGCTTTTCAAATATAATGACCACCAGGATCACTGGAAGAAAAAGGGCCGCCAGCGTGATTTTATAAAACCCATGTCCCAATGTTCGCATGGATACAAAATTATCGCCCAACAGGATGGGCAGTCCATGGTATCCCAGAAGGCAGATCACCGTCATCGGGATACCGATGACCGCCGTTACAACTTTGAAGAGGTTATCCAGGAGCCGATGCCGGGCAATCCAATCTCGAAGGTTTCCTTTGGTGTAGGTGTTGAGTTTTCCCGGAACAACGGCCTCGGTAAAAAACTTGAGCGGAAAATAGGAAATAATGTATGCGGTAATGGCCGTGACATCCAGCACCGGTCTGAAATGGCTGTGAATCTCGCCATAAATAGCACCGATCCGGACAAAATCGATGGCGATCCCCATGTCTCCGGCCTTTATAAGGATCTCCGATTCGGTAACATATTTTTCCTGGGTTAAGACCATTTGCTGAATCAGTGCCAGGGGGTACACCCGGTATCCGCACTGGGTATCCTCGATAAACTGGTTGGCAGCCAGTGAGATAAAAAAGCGTGCAACATGCATAGAGTTGTACCGCGCCCTGGGGATGTTTTCCCTGGAATGCATACGCGACCCGACAACGATGTTTCCCGGGTTCTCTCTGTGGGCATGAATCAGTCTGGGTATTTCATCCGGGTTGTGCTGACCATCACCATCCATACTGATCACGGTCGTATAACCCTGCTTTGCAGCTTCTTTGAACAACACTTTGAGCGCATTGCCCTTGCCCCGGTTCCTTTGTATAGAGATGACGTCTGCACCGACCGATAGTGCTACGTCACCTGTTCCGTCCCCAGAACCATCATCGGCAACCATGACCATCCGAACATATCGCATAGCTCCTTTCACCATATCACCAATGGTGTCAGCAACGTTGTAAGCAGGTATGATCACACAAATCGTATCTTTCAAAATTACTTTTTCCAACATTGGATTTGCTTAAATCAAAATAGCGGCAAAGCCGCGTCATACAGGATTGCAGCAGCAATCCTGTTTACATTTGAGACAACCTACAGTATTCTTCTGAAATGGTAAATACCTATTCTGATGTGTTTGTGACGGATGGACACTGGCGCAAGACCCTTGCCGCCGTAAGGGCTTTGGGACAAAATCACATACGGGTAACCGTCGGAGAAAGCACACGCTTATCCATGGCCGCTTTCTCCAGGTACTGCCACAGGCAGACTACATACCCTTCCCCGCGCTTGTCCTCACATAACTTCCTGGATTTCATGCATGATCTGCTGGTAAAAAAGCCGTTTCGGATGCTGCTGCCCATGGAGGAAGATACCACGTACCTTTTGTCCGGCCATCTGGATACGTTCTCACGGCTGACCTATCTGCCGATACCCCCCAAAGACAAACTCACACGGGTACGCAACAAGGCCAATATCATCCGTCTGGCTGAACAACTGGGCATACCGGTTCCACGGACCTGGCATATTCAGGACCTCTCTCAACTCGATGGCATCGCGAATATACTTCCGTATCCTGTGGTCATAAAACCCCAGATCAGTTCGGGCGCTGTTGGTGTGGCCTATCCAAAAAACCAAAAGGAGCTCAAGAAAACATACCAGACCATTCATCAGCAGTTTCCATTTCCCATGATCCAGGAGTTCATTCCAAGAGAGGGCAACGGATACGGCGCTTCTTTTCTATTTGATGAGCAATCCTCCTTAAAAGCCGGATTCGTCCATAAACGGCTCCGGGAATACCCGGTCACGGGAGGCGCCAGCACCCTGCGTGTCAGCATACGACACGACGACATTTATGACATGGCACGAACGCTCCTGGAAAAGATCGGATGGTTCGGGGTAGCCATGGTTGAATTCAAGGTCGACCCCCGGGATGGTTTGCCCAAGCTGATGGAAATAAATCCAAGGTTCTGGGGTTCGCTGTCCCTGGCCATTCATGCGGGTGTCAACTTTCCCCTTCTCCTGCACAAGATGGCAATGGGGGAACACTTTGACCCGGTTGAAACGTATCGTTCCGGTATTGCCTGCAGGTGGCTGATTCCGGGTGATTTGCTTCACTTTATATTCAATCCGAATCGCAGCCGGATCATGCATGATTTTTTTCGTTTCAATGCCCGGAACACCTTTTATGACATTCTGTCGACACAGGACCCGATTCCCGCTATCATCAAAATTCTTTCGCCTTTGACTTTTTTATACGATGCAGACATGAAGGCGCGAATAAGAACCCGGCGCGATGTAAACCCTTAATTTTATAGGAAGCAGAAAACCAAGTTTTCAAGACTCAATATAACCGTTATTAAAGCATATCCCATGACCGAACTCATTCTATTCCTTAAAGACAACCTTACAGAGCATTTTGTGATCTACTTTATACCCCTCTATTATCTGGGAGGGCGCCCCATCGCATTGATCAGCGCCCAGTTGATAGGTCATAAAATCTCGTTTCTGCTACCGGTTGCCGTACTGCTGGACACGCTTCAGATACCTATTTTTTATCACCTGTACGGGAGTCTCTCCAACAGTGCATTTATTCGAAAATTATCCGCAAGAAGAAAACAAAAGGAAGCTAAAAGACAAAAAACCCGTTTTTTCCAATGGGTACAGGCCTGGGGAACACCCGGTGTAATTGTCATTACCATGCTGCCCTTGAAAGGCTGTGGAATGCTCAGCGGATTTATCTTATCCAAACTCCTGCAGATTCCAAAGACAAGGGTCTATCTGCTTCTGGTTCTGGGAAGCATCATTGGTTGTGGCATTCTCTTCGGATTGGGGGAAGTTATTCTGGAAATGTGGAAGTTTATGACGAAAAGATAAAGAGGGGAATGGAATATAGGATTGGAATTATCTCATAGTTCGTTGGGTTCGTTGGGTTCATTGGGTTCATTGTGTTTATTGAGTTCTTTAGGAGCGGGTTCTGGCCGAATTTAAAACGAACCTCCGGAGGCCGTCAAACAACCCAACGAACTCAACAGACTCAATAAACACAATAAACCCCTGGTCTCCGACCCTCCAACCCGCAAACCCTATGTTTTTACTTTCCCACAAATTCAGTGTATAAATAAAATGTCCTATAAAAAGATGCATCATCGATCCGGAGCAGACCATGTCCCAATTCATCCACCGCTTCCATAAGTTCATTATCATCATAGCGATGGTTCTCACGGTGATATCGGCCATGGCTGCCTTGCGGCTCAAGCTAAATTTGAGCCTCTTTTCCCTGCTTCCATCAGACCGCCCGGAAGTTCAGCGATTTTTTGAGGTTGCCGAGGAAATCGGCTTTCAATCACTTTTGATATCGGTCATAGAAGTGGATGAAACCCTGGATGGGCCGGTCATCATCGAAATTCTCGATACCCTGGCCGGGCAGTATGCCAGAAACCCAGCGATTACCAAGGTGGATTATCGACGGAACCCCGGACAGCTCCTGAACATGTTTGACACCCTCCTTGCCTATATCCCTTTGCTCCTGACCGCAGAAAACATGGAAAAACTTTCGGAAATTCTGACAAACGAAAATATCAAGCAAAAGGTTCGCGAAAACCGGCAACTCCTCATGACGCCGCTGGGTCCGGCAGGAAAACGAATGATTGCCATAGACCCTCTGGGTCTGGGAGACCTGCTATTTTCAACACTTCAAATTCCTTTCCACCAGAAAGGCGGGCCCAATGAAACCGGTCTGTACCGGACAGAAAACAAACGCACCTATTTTATGTTTCTGACACCCACAGAACCCCCACAGAACATCACTTTCAGCAAAAAATTGATGCAGGATATCCATGACGTGGAAAAACAGGTGTTGGGAGACGTTTCAAAACATCTCGATTTTTTGGAAACGGCCATCCACGTTCGACACACTGGCGGCTATCCCATTGCCGTCAAAGATGAAGCCATTACCCGGTTGGATATCAAGGTCACCCTGATTACCTCCTTTGTCTGTATCATGCTCCTGTTTTTCATGTCATTTCGAACCCCCGGGATTCTTCTTCTCGTCACTGCACCCCTGACCATGAGTCTCCTTTGGACCATCGGGTTTGCCGGTATTCTGTTCCAGCATCTCAACATCCTGACCTGTCTGTTCGCCTGTGTCCTGATCGGACTAGGCATCGATTTTGCTATCCATGTCGTCAACCGATTTTTCGATCCGGAGATAGCGTGTCTGGACGAACAGTCACGCCTTAAAGTCACATTCCAGGAAGCGGGGATGGGGATATTCATCGGTGGCATCACCACTGCCATGGCTTTTTATGCGGTGGGTCTCTCTGATTTCAAGGGATTTAAAGAGCTCGGCATATTAACCGGGACGGGTATTTTATTCTGTCTTCTGGCTATGCTGGTGCTCCTGCCTGCCTGTCTTGTCTGGACCTCATCCACCGGGCGATTTCATGGGAAGGCGGCCCTGGCCGGTTTTTTTCTGACCCCTTTGCTGACTTCCATAAAACAGCACCCCGGACGGACGTTGATTCTGACCGCTCTAAGCACCGGCACCTTGGTTATCGCCGGCTCTCAGGTTGGGTTCGATGACAACCTGAAAAATTTCAGACCCAGCGACAGCAGCGTGTTGCAGTTGCAGGACAAGGTTACCACCTGGCTCGGTGGATCTACCGGCACGGTTCTGTTAACGATTACCGGATCTTCCGAAGAAGACCTCATGAACCGCGAAGCAACCATGGCTCGGTCTCTACGGTCCATGAAAGAACAGGGCGATATATCCAAGATCGTTTCCACAAGCCAGTTCCTGTTGTCACCTGCCCTGCAGAGACACAACATCGCATGGATGCAATCACATCCAAAAGACTTCGACCTGGATCGAATACGGCAAAATCTTGAGAGCGCCCTCAAAAAATACGGGTTTAGGTCCACCGGTCTGTATGATCGCTATATCGAACAACTTGGAAAAGGTTTTTCAAGTCAATCTGTGCTGTTGCCCTCACATCTGCGCACATCACCCGCAGGTCAGATTCTAAACCGCCTTACCTTCCATAAAGACAAGCAATTTACCGCAATCATCTATATCCATCCTACAGAGGATCTCTGGTCGTATGAGAATACGATCCAGCTCAAGGACAAGCTCATCCGCAACCTGTCACAGGCAGGCGTGAAGCCTGACACCTATCATTTGACCGGCGCCAACATCCTCACGGGTGATCTTAAAAAACTAATCCTTCAGAATCTCAAAACATCACTGGGCTTGGCAATTCTGAGCATCGTGGCCATCCTCTGGATCTATTTCCGCAGCCTGAGAGATCTCTTTTTCTCGGTACTGCCTCTTTTTGTCGGCATGTCGGCGCTGACAGGATTCATGGCCCTGTTGCGTATGGACTTCAATTTTTTGAGCATCATGGTAATACCCATGATCATCGGTATCGGTATCGATGACGGTATTCACTTCACCAACACATTTCGTCATCCGGACTACCACAGCCCCCTGAGAGGGTGGTTCCAGACAGGCAGAGCGGTGGTGCTGACGTCCCTTACCACCATCGCCGGCTTTGGCTCCATTATACTGTCCCATTATCCCGGTCTGAGAAGCATGGGAATTGTCGCCGTCATCGGTATTTCAGGCTGCCTATTCGGCAGCATCATCCTGATGCCGGCAATCTTTACCATACTCGACCGCAGGAAAAAAAAAGTCAAAAGGAGGTAAAAAATGATTAAGGTTCATATCAAAAGAGCTGTGCCCGAAGAAAAGAGAGAAGCATTACTAGTACTCCTCAACCAGTTGCGATCTATTACCATGGGTGTTCCAGGGTATATCGCCGGGGAAACATTGAAGCGGGTTGACAAACCCGGGGAAAGTCTGGTGGTTACCAAATGGCAATCAGTCTATTATTGGAATGCGTGGCTGCAGGGTACAGAAAGGGCGGAAATACAAAAACAGATCGATGCGTTGCTGGGCAATGAAACCCTGTATGAAATCTACACGTTTGAATAATATTTTTCCACGGTTTTGCGGATAATCCGGACCAATGTTTTATGGAATCCATCCGCACATGGCCTTGACCATGTCCTCATCATCTGCATAGCCTATCACCACCAGATTGATCATCTATAATCTGATGGGTTGGGTCTTTGCACCGCCCCACCGAAAACGAGACCTATTGACATCCCCATGCCTAATCTCCTATATTCGTCTCCCATGACCAATCGCATCATATCCATACTCTTTTTCATTTTCATGGCCCTGACGTCCATCTTCTTTTTTCTTGTTGCCTGTATCATCTGGTGCCTGACCCGGCCATTTGAAAGGCGCCTATCACTTCTGCATCAGTTCACATCTTTCTGGGCAGCGCTATATCTCTGGGTTATGCCGGCCTGGTCCGTCCAGGTCCTGGACCGTCATAAAATACGGAAAAACGTCACCTATATGGTGGTATCCAACCACCAGTCTCAGCTGGACATCCTGGTTGCATTCCGCCTCTTTTTTCATTTCAAGTGGGTTTCAAAGGCTCAGATTTTTAAACTGCCTTTCATCGGCTGGAACATGGTACTCAACGAATACATCAAAATTGAGCGCTGAAACAAGGAGAGCGCTGAAAAAATGATGCAACAATGTGAGCAAACCATCGTCTCCGGTAGTTCTGTTTATTTTTTCCCGGAGGGTACCCGATCCAAAAACGGGCGCATAAAACCGTTCAAGCCGGGCGCCTTCATTATCGCGCAGAAAATGAAAATCCCCATTCTACCCATCGCCATCAACGGGTCCAAAAATGCCCTGCCCAAACACAGCATCAATTTTCATGGCCGGCACAACATGCGCATCCAGGTGCTTGATGAAATGCCCTTTGCGGACTTTGAAAAACTATCCATCGAAGAAACGGCTGCACTCGTCCAGAAACGTATTGAGGTTCACGTGGACGAGCATCAGCAAGCTACGGGGAATGCGCTCGCTGTTGCGGTTCAGGAGACAGAAGTCAGAATACAGAATTTCGTAAAGCGCTAAATTGTTTTAATGCTGGAGAACGAATGAACATCGTTCATCTTTTTAAAATCATCATTGTAAAGATTCTGTATTCTGAGTCCTGGATTCTTTCTCGGATTCATTGCAGCAGAGCTAAATGTCTCTGGCCTGGCCCAAAGGACCAGTTTTTTATTTCGACATCAGGGGTTCATTTCATAGGTTCCATCCAGAATGGCTACGTGTTTCTCCCATACCCGATTGAACCGCTCCGGATCTTTCACCGGTTTTTTGATCATCTTCAGGCACAACTCCATTTGCTTTTCAGTGGAGCCGGCCTTGGAATAGATCTGCAGGGCGAATTTGGAAAAATCCCGGACCATAAAGTCAAACATCTGGTCCATGACGTCGTCCTCCACAGCCTCGATTTTGGCTTTTTCAATGAGTAGCTGACCATAAACCACCAGGGTAAAAAGCTCGCCCAGGTTGAGGAGGAAGTCGATGTCCTTGGCCTGTTCTTTGTCCGGGGTGGCGGTGAGCAGGAACTCCTTGAGGACCTCGATCTGCTCTTTGAAAACAGCCAGGTTGGGCAGGTTCAGGCTTTTGTAGGCCAAGGTGCTGTCGTGGAACTGGATCTTACCCAGGCCCTTGGTTGCGCCCTGGTTGAAGAGGAAGTCGTCGTTGACCAGCTCGTCTTTTTTGGGGATATCAGGAAATTCACCCGGGTTGAAGAAGTAGTTGGCCATGAACTTGATGATCAGAGCCATGTTCACGTGCACGGTGCCCTCGAGTTTCGGCAGGGCCCGGATGTCCCGGGCGGCCATTTCAAAATACATGTCCTTTTCAAACCCTTTGGCTGCGATGACGTCCCACAGCAGGTTGATGACTTCTTCGCCCTGGGTGGTCACTTTCATTTTGACCATGGGGTTGTAGAGCAGGTAGCGCCGGTCTGTCTCTGAAGCGGCCCGCATGTAGTCGGACGCCCGGTGGGCGAACATTTTCATGGCGGACAGCCGGGTCCAGGCATCCACGAAAAACTGCCGTATATGGGGAAAGTCGGTCACGCTGTGGTCGAACAGCCTGCGGCTGGTGGCGTGGGTGATGGCTTCGTAAAACGCGTGGGCGCAGATACCGATGGAGGCCCAGCCGAGGTTGTATTTGCCCACGTTGATGGTGTTCAGGGAGCTGTCCCAGGCGGCCCGGCCGGTGCTGAGAATCTCGGCGTCGGTAACAGGGTAGGCGTTCAGGGCGTATTCCGCCACGTAGTTTTGTGAATTAACAACATTTTTTACGCAGTCGTAATTTTCGTGATCGCTCTCGGCCACGAAAAAGACATAGTCGCCGGTTTCTGAGTTTTTTCCAAAAGTCGACACCAGGGCCGCCTTGTTGGCGTTGCCGATATAGTATTTCCCGCCGTCGGCCACGTATTTGCCTTCAGAAAGCGGGGTCAACGCCATTTCGGACGAGTAGAGGTCTGCGCCGTGGGCCTTTTCACTGAGGCCAAAGGCGAAGATGCCACCCTCTTCCAGGAGCCGGGCGGTTTTTTCCTTGACCGCTTCATTGCTGCCCATCCAGATGGGTCCCAGGCCAAGGATGGTCACCTGCCAGGTGTACCAGTACTGGAGACCATAAAAGCCCAGGATTTCGTTAAAGGCGCAATTCCGGTACGTATCCCACCGCGTGTCGCCGTTGCCATATTGAGCGGGGGTGAGCAGGGTCGCAAACACCCGTTCCTTTTTCACAAATTCTAAAAAATCAGCGTACCAGACCCGTTCATGGTCATCGTGCTTCAGCTTCTCCTTGCCCTTGTTTTCGAAAAATTCGACGGTTTTCAACATGATCTCCCGGCTCTGGGGATCGAGGTGCTCAAAGGTTTCTTTTTTAGGGTGTAATAACATGGGTTGGCTCCTTATATTTGTTAGTATACTAACCTTAAAGATAAAAATCTTAAATTACACTTTAATGGCAGAAATAATTTTCCGATAGTTCTATCCAGTCATTCTGAAAAGTGAAACAATGAAGAATCCTCCACAACATCCATAGCCTTGGCATGTAAGGGACTCTTCGCTTTGCTCAGCGTGACAGGGTGACGGAACCCATTGCTATCATCGAGATACACCGGTTACCCTTATTCGCTGTAAAGAGCCTCGATCCGCTTCCCGAACTGGCTATGCACCTCCCGCCGTTTCAGCTTCAGGGTGGGGGTGAGAATCCCGTTCTCAGGTGAAAATGGTTCCGGCAAGAGCAAGAGCTTTCTCGGAACTTCGTAGCCGGCCATCTCCCGGCAGGCCTTTTGTACTTCAGCCTCGATCAGTTCAATCAGGGCGGGTTCTTTCACCAGAGCCTGGGGATCTTCCGGCAAGCCTTTCTCTTTGGCCCAGGGGCCGGCCACCAGCCAGTCAGGTGCTATCACCGCCACGTTGTACGGCTTGTTGGCACCCTCGATCATAGCGCTATCGATGAACATGCTCAGCTTGATGGCCTCCTCGATGTCCACGGGGAAAACGTACTTGCCGTTTTCTAACTTGTACTGTTCCTTGATTCGGCCGGTGATGTATAGGTACCCATCGTCATCCACCCAGCCCAAATCTCCGCTGCGCAGCCCACCGTCGTCGGTCAGCACTTCCGCCGTAACCTCGGGCAGGTTGTGGTAACCGACCATCACATTGGGACCATAGGCGATCACCTCACCCTCGCGGTCGCTATCAGATGCAACGGTGCGGTCTATCTTTACCGAACAGCCCGGGATGGGGCGCCCCACACTGCCGGGACGGTTGGTTTCCGGTATGTTGACCGTGTGGGCCGGGGACAACTCGGTCATGCCCCAGGCTTCGCATACCGGAATACCGATATCATAGAAAAATTCGGCAATTTTGGGGCTCAGCGCGGCGCTAGAACTGAGGGCCATCTTCATGCGGCCGCCGAATTTTTCCCGCACCTTGCTATAGACGATCTTGTCCACAATGGATAGTTTCAGGCCGGTTAGAAAACCGGCGTTTCCGCCGGCGGCGCGTTTCTCTTCAGCCGCGGCCAGGCCCATATCAAAGAGAGCTTTGGCCAACCCGCCCTGCTTCTCAATTTTGTCCTTGAGGCCGGTGAAGACCTTGCTAAATACCCGTGGCACGGCGATAAGCAGGGTCGGCCGCACCAGGGCCAGGTCATCCACGATGGTCTGGGGGCCTTCTGCGAAACCGGTCTGCCCGCCGAAATGGATCAGCATGTGCAACTCGGCCGTCTGACCGAAAGAGTGGGCCCAGGGCAGAAAAGAGAGGGTCCGGTCGCCGACAGACACGAAATCGGGCAGGGTCATGGAGGCGGCTACCGCGTTGGAAGCCAGGTTGTAGTGGCTCAGCAGCACCCCTTTGGGATTACCGGTCGTTCCAGAGGTGTATATCAGACCAGCGATATCCGTTTTTTCCGGTTTGATGGACGGTACCGGATTGTCACATCCGATCACTTCCAGCTCAGCCAGAGTATCGTCGCCCTCACCATCTATCACATAGATTTTTTCCAGGCTTTCGATCTCATCCGGGAAGTCCTTGACCTTCTCCAGGATCTCATCCCTGGAGACCAGCAGCACTTTTACCCCTGAATCCGAGATGATATATTTCATGATCCGGGGCAGTTCGGCTTCATACATGGGAATGTACCGGCCGCCGAGCCCGTATGTGGCATATGCCGCGATAGCCCATTCGGTGCAGTTGTTGGCAATGATGCCGACCCCGTCTCCCTTGCCCACACCAACGGAGGCAAGACCAGCGCGCACGTGGTCCACTCTTTCCGCGACCGCCCCATAGGTTACCCAGTCATACCCGTCTTTATCAGCATTCTTGGTGCCGAACAATTTCATCTCTTTAAATTTGGCAACCGCCTGTTCAAAAAGATCAACGAGATTCTTCGGGCCGTCGTATTCAAATTCTGCCTGGGTCATGACACGCTCCTTTGATTGGGGAGAAAGTTGAAAAAGCCAGTACAATTTTTATTACGATGATATCCTGTAAAAAGCAATTCTGTTCGCAGTAAAAATATTTAGTTGGGAATTTGAAATTGGTTGCAAACGCCATTCGGACAAACAATGGCGGGAATGAAGACTTTATCAAAGTGATTAATATGTAACTTATCCGAATTGCTGCTCTGCCTTATTTAGATTGTTCATTCGTATGAATATCTATTTCAGGAATAAAGTAAATCGGAATCAGGGAAAGAATGGGAATGCAGACTAAAATCAGGAGCACGCCCTGAATAGTAAAGATATCGCCCAACTTGCCGACAATGGGGGAAATGATTCCGCCGATGCCAAAGGCCAGTCCCATCATCAGGCTGGCTACCATAGAGCGACCCTTGGGGGCAATTTTCTGGGCCATCACCACTCCCAGGGGCAGGGAAGCCATGTTAAACCCGCCGGCCAATATCGTAGCCGGATAAATCCAGTTGCCGGGAACCAACAAAAATGCGAGTAGAAAAGGGCTCATGAGACCGTGAGTGATCCACAAGAGACGTTTGTATCCCATACGATCCGAGAGATGGCCGCAGAGAATGCCGGCCACCGTCCCTGAAATGGTAAAGATGGAGAAGAGAACGCCGGCGGAAACGATGCTATGTCCTTTCTGTACCCAGATAACGGGCATGAAAGTCATCAACGATTGACCCACCACCGAACGCAAGACCATTGTAATCCAGATCAACAGGATTGGTTGCCAGACACTGCCCAGGGTTTGCCTAAGGGTCTCCAGGAAGCCATATTGGGCCATATCGTTTCCCTGGGGTTTGGGAATGACCCGATAAAAATACATCCAGACCAAAAGACCTATGATCATGGTTGCCGGCATGGCGCCAAGACCGAAACGGGCCACGTATAAAGTGATAAAAATGGGCCCCACCCCGAAAGCCAGGGTACCGGCAGTGTTATAAATGGACATACCCAGTCCAAGCTTTGGACCGGCATACAGGGGCACCATACCCGTGACCGGTGGATGAAACAGGGAAGACCCCGCAGAGCCGATGACGAGACAGAAAAGCAACCCGTAAAAGCCGGTTGTCACTCCCGTCAAGGGAATGAAAATGATGGGCATGAGTAAACCGATCAAGAAAAAACTGCGGGAGGGATAACGATCGGACCAATAGCCTGACATGGGCTGTACGATGAACATCAAAAAACGGGAAACCCCCGCGAGGAGACCCACCTGGGCCAGACTCAAGCCCATCCTGTCCATAAACACGGGAAACAGAGGGTTTATGAAAGAGCTGTAAAAATCCCCGCTGAAGTGCACCAGGCTTAGCGCTATGATAATTTTCCAGTAGGTTCTTGGAGGAGAATTCGCCATAGGGGCTTTTGGCACTAACCCTATCCAAAGTCAATTGGTTTGTGTACGAATATGCTACTGTTTTTCATCTTGCCTCCTTTGCTCAAAGTGCTTGAGATAAGCCCCATACCCTTCCTTTTCCATGTCTGCCACATGAATAAAACGAAGGGATGCCGAATTGATGCAATAACGTAGACCCGTCGGCTCGGGACCGTCGTCAAAAAGATGCCCCAGGTGCGAGTTAGCATGTTTGCTGCGCACCTCGGTTCTGACCATGAAAAAACTGCGATCGGTCTCCTCCATGACATTCTTCGCTACCAGGGGTCGGATAAAACTGGGCCAGCCGGTTTTCGATTCATATTTGTCTATTGAGCTGAAAAGAGGTTCACCTGAAACAATGTCCACATAAATGCCCGCATCATGGTTATTCCAGTATGTATTATTAAACGGGCGTTCGGTACCGTTCTCCTGCGTCACCCGATACTGCAGGGGTGTCAGCCGGCTTTTTAGCTCTTCTTGATCAGGAGCACTATACACCATGGCCGACATGGTCTTGGTGTTCCTGCCCTCTGAAGCCATTGTGCCCATCGAGGTCTTTTCCAGGATGCCATCAAAATGAAAGCTTGCCTCCGCCCATGTTTCCTTTAAGAATTTATCCCTGCCGGATCCCGACCGATACCACTTGTAACGCAGCGGATTCTTTTTGTAATAGTTCTGGTGGTAGTCTTCGGCCGTATAAAACGGCTCCAGGGGTAAAATGTCCGTCACAACGGGTTCCGTAAACACACCGGCCTCGGCCAATCGCTGTTTTGATTTTTCCGCCAGGCGGCGTTCTGTCTCGTCAGCATAAAAGATAGCGCTGACATACTGACTGCCACGGTCCACGAACTGTCCGCCGGCATCGGTGGGGTTTACATGGGTCCAGAATACTTCCAGCAGTTTTGCATAGCTTACTTTCTGTGGGTCATACACCACCTTCACAGCCTCCACATGACGGGTACTTCCCGATGAGACCTGTTTGTAGGTTGGATTTGCCATACTGCCGCCCGTGTATCCGGAGATGGCGTCGATGACCCCCTCGACCTTTTCAAAATCGGATTCCGTACACCAGAAACAGCCGCCGGCAAAGACTGCCGAACGCATGGAGCCGGAATCACCCGCCATTCTTTTTTGTAGGTCATTGTCCATACTGATAACCGAGGTCGAAAGCGTAATGATGGTTATGGCGATTATTAGTGCAAAGTGTAATGTTTTCATAATGATCCCTCCTTATAGGGGTTGTCAGAAAAACGTTCCGATTGGGGACCGTTTTTCTGCTACAACCCCTTATGCCGCCATTTTATTTTCGGAACATTATTATGACAAGCGGTATAAAATCCAAGCATGACTACTGCATAAAAGTGGATACAATAGTCACGTCATAATCTGTGTCGGATAAACACGGATGTCAAGCCCGGTATCCGTCCATAAAACCTTCAATCGTTCGGGTGTATTGAAATGCTCAAGGCACACTTAAGATAAAACAGCGAGGTAAAGATGACGTAAAGGGAAAGTAAAGATTCAGTAAAGAATTTTGGCTGTTGCCATAAAATACTTTTGGTTGGAAACGCAGTGATTTCAGGACAATTGATTGACAGGCGGCAACTCCACGCAAATGTGAAGATGGCCCTCCTGGAGATCGGCATCAACCGTGCCCCTGTGGGCTTCGACCAGCTCCTTGACAATGGCAAGCCCGATCCCGGCACCACCATGCTGTCGGGATCGGGATTTTTCGCCGCGATAAAACCGCTCGAAAATATACGGCAGGTCATTTACGGTCAGGCCTTCGGCAGGGTTTTGATAACAGATCCGAATCGTTTCAGAACCCGGTTCAACGCGAACCATGACATCCCCATCATGGGGTGTGTACCGTGCAGTGTTATCAGCCAGATTCCGAAAAACACGCGCAATGCGGTTTCGATCTGCCAACACCATCACAGGCTCGGGCGGCATGTCCATGTGAACATGGATGCGTCTTTCATCGAATGCATAGCGGTAAGCATGGTGTGTATCACGAATTATATTGGTTATATCAAGGGCTTCTAATTTCAGATTGTCATGGGCAGCATCCGCTTTTGCAAGTTGCAGCACATCTTCAACGAGCTGGACGATTCGCAAGGTTTCGTCCTGCAGCATGGAAAACGTTTTGGAAGATGGCGGCAGGACACCATCGGTCAGGGCTTCCAGGTAACCCCGGATATTCGTCAGGGGTGTTCTCAGTTCATGGGCCACATCGATCATGAGGTTGCGTCGCAGGTTTTCAACCTTTTCCAGGCTTTCCGACATCCGATTGAAAGCCCGGGCCAGCTGGCCGACTTCATCCTCTGTTGTGGCGGGCACCCTGAGGGCAAAGTTACCGGCGGCAATCTCCCGGGTAATCGCATTCATCTGTGTCAGGGGAGCCAGAACCCTGCGCATCATCAGGTAACTCAGGATGACGGACAGGATCACCGCCGCCAAGGACGCCCACAGCAGGTATCGATGGATGGCATCTACAAACATGGCATGGGCCGGCTTTGGGGATATATTGTATTTCTCCATGAGTGTCACAAAATATCCGGCCGCCAAGGTATCGATGGCTGCCCAGACGAGAATTATGACAAAACCGATCACCACCAGGTTGATGGCCAGAAGTTTGAGGATCAAAAAACGTTTCACATCATCCTTTCACAATAAAATCGTAGTACGATTTTATAGAACGCGACGGTGTCGCTTCGATGCAAAAGCCTAAAATTCATATCCCTGCATCAAGCTAAAAGATATTATGGAATTTTTCCTGAAATCTTTTAGATTTCAGCACCGAACTTTCGCAATAATATGGATCTTAATTCATAATTTGAATTCATCCCACGCTGCAAGCAGTGGGGAATCAAATTTAAACTCGGTCAAAATAACGTTCCGCTTACTCCGAAAAGCGACATCGTCGCACGAAATAAAATCGCTCCGCGATTTTATTTAGCACGGTCGGCAAATCGGTATCCAACACCACGAACGGTTAAAATATATTGCGGGTCCGGTGGATTTGGCTCAATTTTCTGACGAAGCTTTCCAATATGAACGTCCACCACACGATCGATGACCATGGCTTCGCCCATGGGATAGAGCCTGTCCAGGAGTTCATCACGGGTGTAGATCCGGCCTGGAGAAGTCATAAGCGTCTTTAATAATCGATACTCATGAGGGGTAAGATCCACGGACCTGTCTTTCACACTGACCCGGCGTTTTATCAAGTCGAGTCGGAGGGTTAAATGGGACAAGATTTGTGGCTCCCCTTGAAGCGGGCGCTGCGTTCGCCTCAGGACAGCCTTTACCCGCTCAACAAGCTCTCTGGGGCTGAATGGTTTGACCACGTAGTCGTCAGCACCCAATGAGAGACCTGACACCCGGTCAATTTCATCTCCCCGGGCGGTAAGCATGATAATGGGAACATCGGAAGCCTGCCGAAGCCGCCGGCACACCTCCCAACCATCCATTTCAGGCAGCATCAGGTCCAGAATGATGAGATCTGGTCGTTCCTTGCCGGCCCTTTCCAGACCTGAAAACCCGTCCGCAGCCGTATGTGTGTGAAACCCTTCACGCTCACAGTAGAGCGTTATCAACGCTGCAGTGTTGGCATCATCTTCAATGATCAAAATGGTGTTTTTCATTTTTAAACCCAATGCTTGTCTTGCTGACACCCGGCAGAAGAAACCTGCCGGACGAAAAGGAATGGAGCACCTCGGCTATTCGGCCAAAGACCACCGAAGACCAGCGGAAAAAGCGCTTTTCCGGCAGTGTGAATCCGCCGATCAGATTCTGAACATCCGAAAAACCGCATTTCTCCAAAAGCTGCCGCATGGCCCCGGGATTGAAATCATACAGGTGGAAGGGCGTGTGATAAATATCGAAACTTTTTGCAAACGGTCCCAGAATTTTGACCACCGGCGTGGAGTGTGGCCATCGAAGCAGAATCATCCCACCTGGCTTGAGAATTCGATATACTTCCTGTAAAACCATTTCCGGATCATGAACATGCTCGATGACGTAAAACAAGGTCACAACATCAAAACATTCGCTTGGAAAGGCCATCCCCTCCAAAGGTTTTGAATGAACAGAAAGACCCAGTGTTTTTCCAGCATATTCCCGCCCTGGTCTGGATACTTCGATCCCCTCCACAGCCCAGCCTCTCTGTGCCATTTTTTTCAAAAAAAAGCCGTAACCACAGCCGATGTCCAGGAGCCTGGCCCCATCCGGGTACTTTTGGTTTTCCACCAGGCCGGCAGCATTCTCCATAAGCGGTGTCATCATCTTTTCCCAGCACGCAATTTCATATTTCCGGACCGGCAGGTAGGTGTCGTAGAATGTTAGTACATCATCGACATCCGGACGTGGATGAAGGAATACCATACCACAATTGCTGCAGTGAAAGTACCGCCAGGGCCCTTTCTGATACACCTGGTGACTGGGCGATTCATGGCATAAAATACACGGTGCCGGAGTTTCGGATACCTGTTTGTTTTTAAATCGTTGCAAGCAATGCTCCAGTCTGGAGAGACATTTCATGTGGATGCCCGGTTCCAAAGGGCCCGGCATTGATTCAACCCTATAAGGGAAAATATTATACACATTCAGTTTAAGATAAATTCTAAATCCGAATATCGAAATACGAAACAATTCCAAATATCTCTGACCAGGTCCAATGGACCAGGTTTTAAATGACGGAATAAATGTTCGGGTCAGGGTTGCCTGTTTTCAGCATTACCATCTCCCTTTTTCCCAGCCCACATGGTCGAGGATTCTGCCGTCCGCTTGAGATTGTCCAAAAACAACTCCACCATCTTGTCATGTTTGTGCCGCACCTTGGTCATCCACGCCAGCCGCTTGAAAAATCCCCGGGGCTCGACAAAAATACTATGGCTGACACGGGTACCATTGTTCTCCGGATATAACTCCCACAGCTCTGTCCCGCCAGAAAAGAAACCGCTCTGAAAAGTCAATTGAATCAATTGGTTGGTAACTACCTGCTCTACCTGGGAAACCCATTTTAATTTAAAAATATGCTCTATCCGGGTTTCAACAAGATCCCCTTCCGCGTAGGGTGTGGGCGAGAGATAGGAGACGACAATGCCGTCCGGGCACAGAGATCTCATGCCCTGGGGGCTTGTCAGGAGCTGAAAAATCTGCTGACTGTCTGCCTGAATCCAGCGAGCATGCCGGTTGGCTTCACCAGAATATACAGCCTCTTTTGAAGGCAAAACCGTGTATTGCGAGGTACAGCCTGTCAGCAGTAATAAAAGAAACAGGAAATGTATGATTGTTTTGATGGGAATATTTTTAATTAGTTTTAACATCACCACGTTACATGCTATAGAGAAATAAAATCGTTATACGATTTTATGGAACGCGACGGTGTCGCTCCTATAACAAAAAGTTCAGCTAAAACCGAATAGTATATTCACATCCGACTGTAAAGCTGTTTTTTAGTTACATAAAATAAGTATGCGTCAACACATTCTCGATCATCCTATATCCTATTACACCATTTTTTTCCTGGCCCGGTTGCTGCCCCTGAAAATCTGTCGCTGGATAGGCAGGGCTGTCGCCGCGACCGTATACCTCTTTTCGATCCGTGATCGGAGAGGTTTTGCCGGCAATCTATCCATTGCACTGGGCATACCTGTCGACCATGTCCGCATCCGGCAGCTCGTTCGCCGGATGTTCATGAACTATGGGGAATATATGGCGGATTTTTTTTGTCTGCCACAACTGCCGCGCCGCAAAGCCAATGCTGCATTCTCTCACTTGAAAGGAGAGGATATTATCCAAAATGCCCTAAAACAGGGGCGGGGTGTCATCCTGCTCTCTGCCCACCTGGGCAACTGGGAATTTGGCGGTACCATGATGCGTCTGTCAGAGTATCCTCTCGCTGTGGTGTCTCTGCCCCATAATTCAGCTCCCACCAACGCATTGGTAAACCGTTTTCGGGAAGACAAGGGTATCTCCGTCATCGAGGTGGATGCTTCGCCTTTTTCAGCCATTCCGATTTTGAAGCACCTGCGAAAAAATGGCGTGGTGGCCATGATTGGAGATAAAGACTTTTTTGGCAACGGGAAATTGATTCCTTTTTTTGGTAAACAGGTCCGTTTTCCCATCGGACCCGTAACCATTGCCATGGCATCCGGGGCTGCCCTGATACCGGCCTTTGTCCTGAAGCAACCGGATGGCAGATATTTCGGTGTTCTCGAAGACGCCATCCCCCTGTCGAATGAAGGTTCGCGTGAACAGGCCATGAAAATTAATCTTGAAAAAATAGCTGTCATTTTTGAAACCTATATCCAGCGATATCCGGACCAGTGGTATAATCCGGACCCGATGGTAATTGCCCGAACGAAAGCCACGCAATAGTGATTAAATTATTTAGGATATCATGAAACTATACCTGATCGCCCCGAAATGGCCGGACAACAGTCTCTGGGGTCAAATCTTTTTTCGGTTCCCTTTCCTTTCCCTGACCATGCTGGCAGGCTTGACCAGCGAAGACTGGGACATCACGATCATCGATGAAAACACCCAGCGCATCGATTTCGACGTCTTGCCCGATCTTGTGGGTGTTTCACTAATGACACCTCTGGCCCCTCGCGGTTATGCTATTGCCGATGAATACCGCAAGCGGAACGTACCGGTGGTACTGGGGGGTATTCACCCTACGATGATGCCGGACGAAGCCGCAATACATGCAGATGCGGTTGTCACAGGAGAAGCCGAAGCCACCTGGGCCGAGGTGCTCGCGGATGCCGGGGCCGGAACACTCAAGTCACGCTATGACGCAGACGGGTTCCATCCCCTGGCAGGCATGCAAACACCCCGACGGGATCTCCTGAATCAAAAAAGTTATTTCTTTATCAATACCGTTCAGACAACACGAGGTTGTCCTTTTGACTGTGAGTTCTGTTCGGTTACCGCTTTTTACGGACGCACTTATAGAACACGCCCGGTTCAAGAAATTATCAACGAGATAGAACAGATGGGCGGTAGCCATCTGTTTTTTGTGGACGACAATATTGTCGGTAAACCAGGCTTTGCAAAGGAATTATTTCAGGCCTTGAAGCCGCTGAAAAAAAAATGGTTCAGCCAGGCATCCCTGAGTATTGTAAAAGACCCGTCCCTTTTGAAACTGGCCAGGGAGAGCGGCTGCGGCGGTTTATTCGTAGGGTTTGAATCCCTGTCCCAGGATACCTTGAAATCATACGGAAAATCAGTCAATCGGGCCGAAGAATACCGGGATGCCATAAATCGTCTTCATGATCATGGTATCGGCATCCAGGGGTCTTTCATCTTTGGTGCTGACCAGGACGACACATCTGTCTTTTCAGATGTCTTGCGGTTTGTGGAAAAAACCCATATCGAAGCAGCTATTTTTTCTGTTTTGACACCATTTCCCGGGACCAACATCTTTACCGACTTCAAACACAACCACAGACTCCTTCATACAAACTGGGAACTTTATGATATGAATCACGTCGTCTTTAAACCCAAAAAAATGACGCCCACGCAATTGCAGGATGGACTCAACTGGTCCTATCAAAAGCTGTATGGCTACCCTTCCATCGTCAAGCGACTTTTCCCCTTTAAAAGAGGGCCCATTTTTTTCGGTGTCCAGAACATTGGTTTCAGACAGGCGTGGAGGAAAACACAGAGTTCGAGGAGTCAAGGGTGATACAAAGGTTGGAGGGAAAACATTGTCATTGGCTTCGCGTCACTATAGACCGTTTTAAGTTTTAGGTTTTAAGTGTTAGGTAAGCCCTGAGCCATGGGCTACAATAAATGACGCGCACAGCGCTAATGTCGCCCGGAGGGTTAATGACTATCAATGACACACACAGTGCAAATCACGACAGCTTTTAGGCATCCTCACTTCACAGCATACAAAGGTTCGAGGGTGGCTGAAAGCGGTGGGCAACCTAACAGCCTACAGTCCAAACCCCTAACAGTCTATAAAGGCATAATGAATAGATTTCCCACAATTCGCTTACTCATACTGACACTGCTTCTGCTTTGTATCGTAATACCGGCGCATTCTGAAGAAATGCGAAATCCCGCCACATGGTCCGTGGATGATGTACTGCTGCATCTCACAGAAAGACAGCAAACACTTTTAACCTTCATCGCCGGATTCAAGCAGATTCAGCAAAACAGCCTGTTTGACCAACCCCAGGTGTCCGAAGGAACACTGTATTTTGACCACAGCGGCAAGCTTCTGATGAAAATGACAACACCGGAGGTCTATCTTGTTTTCATTACAGACCGGAAGATGATCCTGGGTGTTCCGGGGTCATCCTCCTACCGGCAAAAAAAACTGCCGGGACAAAACACTTTTTTCAAACAGGTAATGGGAATCGGTCAATCAGTCGATCAGTTGAAAAAACAATACGATATCCAAATGGCCTCCACCCCTTGCAAAGAAACCTGTGACCTCCGGCTGACACCGTTAAAAAAAAGCCGGCGAACACCTTTTGCAAGCATCCGGACCACCATCAATACACTGCAATGGCTGCCGGAAACAATTCACCTTGAAGAAACCGGAGATGACGTTACGACTTTCCATTTACAGTTCACATCCATCAATCAACCCCTGCCAGACCGTATTTTCGACATTCCTTTACCCGATAAAAAAGCTGACTTCTCTGAAGGTTACCATGACATCAAATAGTGTCGGATTCGTATATCCCGGCCAGGGAGCACAGCAGGTCGGTATGGGTATTGATCTCTGTGATGCCTACCCCTCTGCCGGAAGGCGTTTCCAAGAGGCAGATGATTTTCTGGGATATTCCCTCCAAAAACTCTGTGCTGAAGGCCCCCTGGAAACACTGGCCCAAGATCTGAATGCTCAGTTGGGCGTCTACACCATCAGCGCCATTGTTACCGATCTCCTCAAAACGCAACACATTATACCGGATTTCTGTGCAGGATACAGCTCCGGGTTTTATGCTGCAGCATATGCTGCCGGCTGTTTCGATTTTCTGACCGGTCTGTCTATTGTAAAAAAAGCCGGGAAAATTCTCCTGAAAGTAGGTCAGGCCTATGATAGCGGGATGGCCGTCATTTTTGGTCTGTCCTACGAGCAGATTCTCACCATTTCCCGAAAAGTGGGGCCCGTCGACATCGCTATTCATAACACACCGCGTCAGATTGTGATTTCCGGTTTGAGGCCTGGAATTGAAGCTGTCATGACAGAAGCCATGCGTGAGGGAGCCCTTGACACAAACTGGCTTCCAGCCGCCACGGCATACCACTCACATTTTATGACAGCCGCCGGAAAATTGTTACAGGAGAAAATTGACAGGGATGACATTTCCCCTCCTCAAAACCCCCTCTATTCCTACACCACCACCCGGCAAATAACGGGCAGGGATGACCTGATACATGTGATGGCGTTACAGCTGAGCCATCCGGTTTTATGGGTTGATTTGATTCGAAAACTGGGACATAATCACGTCAATACCCTGATTGAAATAGGCCCCGGAACCATGCTTTCCCGCAGCATCAGGTGGATAGACCGGCATATTGCCATGCTGGACACAACTTCGGCCAGCAGGATTCAGGATGTCATCCAAAAGCTGAAATTTTGAGTTTATTGAATGAAACAGAAAGAACTCGATAGCCTGTCTTTAATTCAACAGGTACTGCCCCACAGAACACCGTTTCTCTTTGTCGACAAAATCCTTGAATTCAACGCCGGAATTTCCATTGTCACGGAAAGATATGTTTCATCCCGGGAAGCCTTTTTCAGGGGCCACTTTCCTGATAATCCGGTGATGCCGGGTGTTCTTATTACCGAGGCTCTTGCCCAGACAAGCGGTCTGCTGATAGGCCTCACCCTCAGAGAAAAAGAATCCTGCGGACAAAACGCCCTGGCTGGTTTTGTCCTGACGACGATTGACATGAAATTTTTGCTCCCTGTAGCACCAGGGTCCACCCTGAGGATGACATCAACACTCAAGAAGGAATTTGGAGGTCTTTACCGCTTCAGTGTGGCGGGAACCGTGTCCGAGAAGATTGTCGCCAAAGGAATTCTCTCTCTCGGAAGAGCTACTTGATCAATCCTGAAAATAAGTGCTATAGTACCTAATACTTGGAAAAGATGGCAATAATTAACTCTCAAATGAGTTGTTGTTGGAACAACATGTTAAAAAAGCACTAAATCCGAATATCGAAATACAAAACAAACCCCAATATCAAAGGTTCAAATGGCCAAAACATAAGCTAAGGGTTGCGTCCGGCAAGCCATATTTTGATCATTCTTATTTGGTATTGTCCTTGGCATTACTCAGTGAAATGAGTTAGCCGAACCATTTAGGATTTCGAATTTTGTGTTTAGAATTTATTCCAAGTATGGAGGTTATGAATGAATCTGAAAACCATCCTTATCATCTCGGGACTGCTCTTGTGCTTTTCGGGGACACTTCTGTCGGCGCAGACACAGGACAACGACATCACGGTCCAGGCAGAAGGCTTTGGCATATCCAAAAAAGATGCCCTGCTCCAGGCAAAACGAAATGCCGTTGAAAAAGGTATTGGAACAATTCTCATCTCCCATACGGAAATCAATAATTTTGAGCTCCAAAAAGATATTATTCTATCCAGGACCATCGGCTCGGTCAAACAATACGACATCCTGAAAGAGCATACAGAATCGGATGGCTCCATCTTTATTCGAATCAACGCCCTGGTCTCCCTTGCAAGTATCAAAGCAGATCTTGCCGCGCTCAAAATTTTGCTGGAATCCATGGACAAACCACGCATGATGGTTTTAATCCGGGAGGTCGATGGGAAAACAGCTGAAAACACCATTATTACCTTCCTAAAAGACAAATCGTTCGATCTTGTCGATGCGGCGTCTGTTGCGGCACGCCTTAACATGGGAGAGGGCTTGATCAACCGGGCTGTCCAGGGTGACCCGGGTGCCGCGGCTCAGATCGGCGCTAAAAACGGTGCTGAGTACGTCATTGTTGGCTCGGTAACAAAAAGCTTGAAAGAAACCAAACTCCTCAGCGAATCAGGAATGATTTCAGGACAGGCCAGCATTTCAGCCAAGGTCATCAACTGTACCAATGCCAGGGTTGTGGCCTCGAATTCCGCCTCCGGAGCTGCCTATCATGTGTCTAAACAAGTGGCCATGGCCAATGCTTCTCAGAAAGCCGCTGAAAAATTAATGGATAAAAAGCTATTCGAAACCATTGTGACGACTTTCCAGGATATGATCAACAATGGTTTCTCACTCGATGTTACGGTAAATAACGTTCCAAACTTCAAAACTCAGAAATCGGTACGGGCATTTCTGGTAGATCTTCCCAATGTTGTTTCCGTCACCAAGAAAGCATTTGGCGGCGGAATCCTCGGGTTGACGGTCCTGTACAAGGGCAATGCCGATGCGTTCAGCGAACTGATTGATGGGAAAACAGCGGCGGGAAAAATGGTTACCGTAACCGATATTGCTGCAAACAGTGTAACACTCTTGCTGGAATAATGGTGATGAATATGAAAAAAACTGTCAATATCATCAGTCTTGCCCTGCTTCTGATCTTTACGGCTTCTACGGCTGCAGCGGACTTCAAGAAAAATAAAATCGCGGTTCTCGATTTTCAAATACAGGGGAAACAGTATCAAGACAACGATATGGGAGCCATTGTTGCGGAATGGTTGATTACCGCGCTGGTAAAGGAAGGACGGTTTGATGTGATCGAACGCCGCCTCCTGCAAAAGATCCTTACCGAGCATCAACTGGCCATGTCCGGCGTAGTGGATGACAAGAGTATTTCAGAGCTCGGGCAAATACTGGGTGTCAAAATTATCATCAGCGGTGCCGTACTCCATTTTCAAAATATCATCGAGGCCAATGCCAGAATCATCGACGTGTCAAACGGTTCCATTATTGCAGCTGAAAGTGCCAAAAGCACTTCGGCGGCAGGTCTGGAAGAGCTGGTGATTCAAATGGCCCAAAAAATCATCAAAGATTTCCCCCTCGAAGGATACATCGTCATGCGTGATGGCAACAAGGTTTCCATAGACCTGGGCAAACAGGCCGGTGTCAAGGTCGGTATGCGGTTTATTGTCTACAAGGAAGGCAATGTTATCAAGCATCCTAAAACCGGAGAAGTCCTGGACATTGAATCGCTTGAAACCGGAAAAGTGAAGATCACCCGGGTCCGTAAGAATATCGCCAACGCCGACATAACTAAGGAAAACAACCCCGGAGCCATCGTCTACGGCCAAAAGGTTAAAAGCGTTTCCCAGAGTTTCAAACCCATCGGCAAATACGCGACACCGTCAGCCACCACACTCTATGGAGAACTGGCCGAGTTCGACCCGCTGATCGAAGAAATTCGGCAGATGAGGGAAGCCAACAACCCACAATGGAAAACCAATTACAAGATACTTTTTCAGAAGCTGAAACCCGTCTACGCCAAAAATCCCACGTCACCGAAAGTTTTCTTCTATTATGCAAAGGGCACAGCAGCCGGCAATGATGTCGGCAAAGCCAACAAGTATCTGGCCAAGGCCTTTTACTACAACCCGAAATATCTGGAGGCTTATGAATTCCAGGGCGACATCAACTACAATTACGGCCTGCAGACAACCAGCAATCGTGCCAAACGAAAAGTTGCGGCCATCGCTCAAAACGCCTATGACAAGGCCGCGGCCATAAGCCAGGAAGTTGATTACAAAGCCATGATGTACTACAAGATAGCCAAGGTGAATATGGACCTTTCCAGCAACATCGTGTTGGCCGACCAGTACAAAATGAAAGCCATGTCCATCGCACCTGACAGCGAAGCAGCCATGTTGGCTGGTAGTCTCTGACACCATAGAATGGAGAAACCATGACCGCAGATATCATCAACATCGAAGACCGTGACGACGCCTTGCATGCCATGCTGGAAAGGGTTTTGCTGCTGGTTCCTGAAAAAGACAATCAGGACCTGAACCTTCAGCGAATCATCGCTTTCCGTCTCAAGCTGGATGGTGAAGCTGAAACCAGAGCATATCTTGTCAAGAAAATCGAAGAAACCATTCAGTGTGCTTACACCGGCAGCCTCTATGAATTCCTCAAAGACGACATCCAGGAAAAAAAATGCATCTCAAAAATAGAGAATCCCGATCCCCCGGGAGTTGCCTGATTTAATAGCTAAAGATCCGGCACATTGATTCTGTTGTTGGGAAACGCTTGTTGTAAGCCGATACATCCGGGTGGCAAAACCTGCACACAGCACGATGGCAATGTTCATGATGACATCTGCTTTCCCTGCCAGTCCCGGTATCGCTTCATGGACGCATAGGTCCGCATGGCGCGCTCGGCCGAATCGAAAAATGGGAGACCCGATTCACAAAATTGTCTGGCCAGATCCTTGTCAAAACCGGGTATCTTAACCAGCAGAAATGGCTTGTTGCATTCCTTTTGCGCCTGGATGAGCCCCTTGGTATAGGCTTCGTTTGTTTCGGGCGTCAGACCTGCACCAATAACAACCACGGCATCCACCCCCGGGTCCCTGGCAATTTCCCGGGCGGTATTGATATAGATATTGATATCCAGTGAGGCCATGAGCCCTACATCCACCGGGTTTCTATAACTTGTGCCGGTGGGCGGAATCATCTCTTTCAAGTGTTTCTGTGTTTCAGGCTGCAGTTCAGCCAGATGAAGCCCCTCCTTTCCACAGGCTTCAGATGCGGATACGGCCAGACCACCCGGCCCGGAAAGAATAGCCAGCCGGTTCCCGATTTGCGAAGGCAGAAGTGAAAATGCCATCAGGGCATCCAGATACGCCTCGAACCCGGAAACCGAAACCGCTCCCCCCTGCTGAATCACGGCCTGCCAGATTTCTCTCGAGCCGGCCAAGGCACCGGTATGAGACATTGCCGCCTGGGAGCCTTCCGGGGTCATACCTACCTTCCAGAGCACAACCGGTTTTTTAAGGGAAGCGCTTTTGAGAGAGTTCAAGAAATCCGGACCATTGGGGATACCCTCTATATAACCCCCGATGACAGCCGTCTCCGGATCAGCTTTGAAATAATCCAGAAAGTCCGTTACAGCAAGATCACACGCATTGCCAATACTTACCACCTTGCTGAAATAAATACCCTTTTCCGATGCCATGCGCCCTAAAATATTGGTCAGGGACCCGCTGTGGGATATCATGCCCACGCTTCCCGGTTTTCTGGAAAGTTCCGGAAAAAAAGACAACCCGGACCGGGGTACGTAAAACCCCATACCATTCGGCCCGATGAGCCGCATTCCTCCTGAACGGGCGACTGCGACAATCTTCTTTTCGAGATCTATGCCCTCCCGGGTATTGGTTTCCCTGTACCCTGCCGTGAACAGGATAGCACCCTTGACACCCTTCTCTACGCACGCTTTGATAACCGGTAGGGTATATTGACTCGGGACCAGCACGATTGCCAGGTCCACAGGCCCTGGAATGGCCGCTACATCTGGGTAGGTTTTGAGACCGTCAATTGCGTCGACGTTCGGATTCACCGGATAGATGTCCCCGGCAAATTTCTGATCCTGAAGCGCCAGAAGAAACAGTTTGCCCGTTTTCAACCCTCTAGGCAGGCCGACAATAGCCACCGATCGGGGATGAAACAGGGACTCTATCTGTTCAATAGTGGATGTCATGCTTTTGTGTTTTGTGTTTTGTGTTTAATGGTTGGTTATTGTCGTTTGGATGCTCATTTCCTGCCCATCGGTTCGAATCTGTATTGCACCGTTGATGTCGGTTCGCAAAACCTTGGCCTCCATGGATTCATAGCGCTGCAAAACAGATTTATCAGGAAACTTGAATCGGTTCATCCAGCCACAGGATACCACAACGATCTCCGGCTTAACCTGCCCTATCAAAAGTTGTGTGCTCGAAGAACCACTTCCGTGGTGCGGTGAAACCAGAACCGTGCTCTTCAGATTTTTCCCGACCGCAGCAACCAAAGCCTTTTCGCCCATGGCCATGATATCACCCGGGAACAAAAACGTATGCCGGCCATAGGATATCTTGATCACCAGTGAGTTATTGTTTTTATTTCGCCACTTCTCCTTTAAGGTCTTTTCTAAAAAATCTTCTGCAGGATAGAGAATTTCTATCTTCGTACCCGCAACCGTTGTGGTGCGTTCCAAAGCCCGGTACTCCGGGGCGTCAATACCGTGTTTTTTTATAGCTTCGACAAATAATTGATACCCCATGGTCCGTGATGATTCACTGTTGGTAATGGCCTTTACTACATTAAAATGCTTGGCAATATATATCAAGCCATTTAAGTGATCACTGTTGGGATGTGACAGAAAAAGGGTATGGATGGTTTTGATCTTATTACGCAGAAGGTATGGGGCAATGACATTCTTACCGGTATCAAAAACAGCATTGTCTGCAAAGCCGCCCCCATCGATCAGGAGGTTTCGTCCACCGGGCAATTCAATTAAGGCCGCACTCCCCTGCCCCACGTCAAATATCATGATGCGAAGATCTTTATGCCAAAATCGCTGATGAATCCAGTACCCGGCATCCAAAACCCATCCAAAGGTGGCAAAGAGGAGCACCCCATAGACAATACCCCGTCTCAGGCTAACTGACAGATTGGAATATTTTTCCTGATACCTTGTAGAAAACCAGTTGAAGACACCCAGAAGCATCAAATAAAAAAGACTGATTTCAACCAGACTGGGGGTGATCGTTTCCAGGGCCGCAACAGGTAAGCCGGAAAAAAAATCAATGATCAGAATTGCTTTTTCAAGAACCCAATAGCTCAGTTGAAGGAATGCCGATGCAGCACCCGTGCTGAACACCTGGATAAGAACAGCCAGCAATCCCAAAGGAACTGCTAAAAACCCCACCAACGGTATGGCAACGATGTTCACTACAACACCGATGAGAGAAACCTGATTGAAATATGCCATAACCAACGGTGCCGTACCCATGGTAGCAAAAAGAGTGACGGCCATAAAGGCAACACCTTTGTTAGTCAGGGTGGCCTTGATGCCTTTTGCTTTTTCCAGAATGGGCCGCATCAGTGACATGCCCAGCACGATAACGATCACGGCTGTGAAAGAAAGTTGAAACGATATGGAAAACAGTGAAGGCGGATGGATGACCAGAACCAGCATGCCGGCAATACAAATGGTGTTGACCAGGTCCTGGTCCCTGTCAAAGAGGAGGGTCAGGAGAAAAACGCTCACCATGATAACCGCCCGCTGGGTCGAGGGTGACATGCCTGCGAGAAAACCATACGCCAGTACCGGCACAAATGTCAGGATCGCGGCGGTTCTTCTGGTCCAGCCTGCCCATAAAACAGGTGAAAGCCACGCGACCATCCAGCGAAAGATTGCAAAGGTCACGCTGGCCACAATACCGATGTGAAGCCCTGATATGGCAAGGAGATGTCCCACGCCGGTACGATTGAATTTTTCCCGCAAAGCAGTTGAAATCTCTTTACGGTCACCGATTAATAATGCCTTTAACACTGCCTTGACATCCCGCGCATTTTCTGTTGCCACCGTCCCAATGCCATCGATCATTTCAGAAATCCTGGTACGGCGTTCATCGAAAAAAGCCATTCGGTTGGATGTCTTTCCTCTCGACTGGACAGATAGTTTTTTTGCAACAACATAACTACGGGCCCAGATATGCTGAAAGGCCATGTAACGCTCATAATTGAAACCACCGGGATTGTTGAAATTTCGAATGGCGCGTATGCGGCCGAAAAAAGAAACGCTGTCCCCCTTTGACAGGGAGATAGGACCATTGGATACTGTAACACGAAGACGCCCACAGGCGGGGGCAGGATTCCCGTCTTGCACAATTGAAACAGTCTCCATAACAAACCGGGTTCTGTTGCGCTTATAAACAGGTTCGTCCAGAATGGTGCCGGATATTTTACAGGTCTTTGAATCAACAAAATGCCGAATGTGATGATCCGGGAAGCGAGGTGCAACCCAGGGCTGGATAGAAAGGTACCCGATACTGCTGAAAAAGAGGAGTGGCAGAAACATGGCCATCGCCTTCCGCTTCAGCCAAACCACCAGGACCACAACCAACAGCACGGCCAACATCAACACCCATGGACCATACCCGGGACACGCTTCACCCCCGAGAATTCCGATAATCATCGAAATCGTCAGCCAGATGATGGGGCGATAGATAGGAAGAGACATAGGGCTCGAAGAAACAAAAAGAGCGTTTTAGGTGTTAAGTATTAAGTGTTAGGTTTGCTTACAGCTATGAGCGACAATAAATAACGCGCGCAGCGCAAATGTCGTCCGATAGGACTGATGACCATAAATTACAGCCGCAGGCTAAATGTCGCACGAAGTGTAAATGACAGCCGAAGGCTAAATATCGCCTGTAAGGTTAGACGCGTACTCGCTTAATCGCCGCGCCCAGACCGGTCAGTTTCTGGTCAAGGGCCTCATAACCCCGGTCCAGGTGGTACACCCGGTTGATTTCAGTGGTACCCTTGGCCACTAACCCGGCCAGAACCAGTGATGCACTGGCCCGGAGGTCCGATGCCATTACCGGCGCACCGGAAAGAGTGGAAACCCCTTTAATCAGAGCAGTATTGCCCGACACGGTAATATCTGCAGCCATTCGTTTGAGTTCGCTGACGTGCATGAAGCGATTCTCGAATATGGTCTCTGAAATTATGCTCAAGCCCCTGGACACTGACATGAGGACCATAAACTGAGCCTGCATATCTGTGGGAAATCCCGGATAGACCGCTGTTTTGAGATCAAGACTGGCAATATTTTCCGGTCCTGAAACACGTATCTCGGACCCATCGATTTCGATAACCACCCCGGCAAGCCTCAGTTTGTGGATGACCGCCTGGAGGTGATTCGGTTCGCAACCTGATATTTTGACGACGCCGCGGGTCAGTGCCGCAGCAATCATCAGTGTACCCGCTTCCACACGGTCCGGTATAATGGATGCGGATACCGGGCTGAGAGCAGGGACACCATGAATGGTCATCATGGCAGTGCCGGCATCCCGGATATCGGCACCCATCTGATTCAGGACATCCGCCAGGGCAACCACCTCCGGCTCACAGGCTGCATTCCGTAAAAGGGTTTTACCCTCTGCCAGAGCAGCTGCCATCATCAGGTTTTCCGTACCCGTCACCGTGGGAAAGTCAAGGTAGATATCACTGCCCACCAAGCGGGGTGCCGAGGCCTCCACATATCCGTGCTTGAGATCAATTTTTGCCCCGAGGCTGGCCAAGCCTTTCAAATGAAGGTTGATAGGTCGTGCGCCAATGGCGCAGCCGCCCGGCAGCGACACCCGTGCCTTTTTGAGCCTGGCGAGCAATGGCCCCAGAACCAGTATGGAAGCCCGCATCTTTCGAACCAGGTCGTACGGTGCTTCATGACTGTTGAGTCCACTGGCGTTGATACGGACTGTGCCATCTTCATCCACTACCTGGGCACCAAGGGTAGACAACAAGTTCTTGGTGCTTTCAATATCCATAAGCGCCGGTACATTGCTGAATGTATTCCATCCATCCGTCAGAAGGGCCGACACCAGAATGGGTAGTGCTGCATTTTTTGCGCCGCTGACTCTGACCTCACCCTCCAGACGGCGGCCGCCTTTAACAATAATTTTATCCAAGAATTATTTTTCCCCTATGAGTTCTCTAATGATATTATACGCCAAATGACCTGATAGGTTGAAGATCCCGGCAGCACAAATGAATTGGAAGATATAGCGAATAGGCCAGGCTATACACCCCTGTTGTTATTGAGGTGCCCGTAAAGTTGCGCCGAAGAATAGCTCCCATCGTCATCTTTTGCTTCAATGGGCGAGACCAATGCTTCACTTTCAACTTTGGGATCACCACCTTTGGCAATCAAGGTTATGGGGTCTGGGGACTTCTCATCATCGGGTCCTTCCCTCTCGGTGTGGAATTCATCCAGGGCCTCAATCCACATCCCCTCGGGTGCCAGGGGGATGTTAAACTGATAGGACGCCTCAAAGGTGGTAAGATCAGATTCGTTTCCTAATTCATCCACAGCGGCCACTCCAAATTCTATGGGACCGCCTTTGTGTGAAAAACCATTTACATCATCCGGTAGTACCACTTCCGTGACATTGCCCAATGCCGCAAAGGGGGAGTCGTAGCCCACCTCTCCACCCTCTGCCCAATAGAGCCGATACCCAACCACTTGCTGGGATTCCGAAGCTTTCCAGCACAATTTGCGCTTCTTCATCTTGGCCATCTCTACCTCCTGTATCAACAGATCTAAATATGATTCTGAAAACTGCGAAAGAGTATATTTTCAGTCTCATCCTTATATAGCGTAGCAATGGAGCTGTCAGTGGCCTCTTCCTCAGACATCTCCTCGCTCAATAACGTGATCACCTCCTGACTCCATTGTTCAATCTCACCGGCGGCCTTGCTGCCAGGGGCGAACTGCATCACCGACACACCATATTTCATGGCATCGATATAGGCCACCCGTTGACACAATTCGGTTTCAAAAACGGGCGTATCAAATTTATCCAGAGCCTGACGCACCTCTCTACCGACACGGGTGCCGGGAATCTTCCGGTTGATAAGGAGTCGGACCTTGCCGTTTAGAGACGCCTCCGATCTAGAATCCATCATGTCCAGGGTCTCCTTGCAGGACCAGAGGTCCAGAGAACTAGGGGTCACCGGCAAAATGGCCAGGTCTGAGGCTTTCAAAATGGTTTCCACTTTGTCATCCATCGCCGGTGGCGCATCGATGATGACGTAATCATATGCGGTCTCCATAGTTTTGATATCGGCCTGGGTCAATTCGCCCGGATGGTCTATGATCTCAAAAGCCTGGTTATCCTCAATGCTGTGCCAGGTGGCGGCACTGCCTTGAGGATCGGCGTCGATCAGTACCAAATTATGGTTTTTCCTGACCAGACTAGACGACAGATTGATTGCCGTGGTGGTTTTCCCAACACCGCCTTTCTGATTTACAAAACTGATAATCATGATGGCTTATCCTTTCGATATGTGATTTATAAAATAAAGCACGTGTTTTTAATCCGGCATTTCATTAACAGTGGAATGGTTTGGGCACGCAGCCAATTGCATTTATTGAAAGTGGATTCGAAACGATGCATTGATCCATATTACTTACAGGCCAATGTAGAAACTGTCAACACCTTACCACACCATATAGTGGATACCAACGTTAAATGACCGGTATATGGTACGCACAATCATTTCGCCAAGCCTCTGATCTAATCCAAAGCAGTTCCCATTTCGAAAACCAATAAAACGGGTACAGCGTATCTGGTACCGAAGCAAGCTGTTCAAATTGGGCAGAACCTTATGACTTGTCGGTAAATTAAATGGCTATAATCGAGAGCAGAAGCCTATTATTCGAAATTCTGAACTGACCAAACTTCGCCGGAGCCGGTTATGTAAACACCGCATGCGACTTTGGTGTAATTTGTACTGGACATGTTTATGTAGTGACCGTGTTCATTGAAGTCATCTCCGGGGCCCTCGTCCCACATCATTTGCAGGCAACCGTCCACGATGTCGGCCTCGGATCCCCATCTGGGACACTCGTTCTGGGCCCATCCCCTCGGTGCACAAATGTTGTCAATGAACCCGGCATGGGCGCCGTTGGTTGAATCGTACTCGGCGTGTTCATCCGCACAGGTTTCCCCGTCGGCCCAGCGATCGAGTGGGGGCAGGCACTGACAGTCCCATCTGAATTGGTTGATTCGCGCGACGCAATCTGCTTTAAAATTACCGCTGTCGGGTACGGGACCGGGGGCGCACCCGGCAATGGGTTCAGAGAGTGGGCCATCTGCGCAATCCGCTTTATCGTTGGAATCCCCAGAGTCTGTGGAACTAGAACCGCCTGGTTCGCACCCCAAAAATACGAATCCAAACATAACCACCAGGATCATTCCGCGTTTGACACTCAACATCCAAGCCCTCCTTTTGTTTGTCGCAAACCAACGGCACTTCGCTCCAAGTCGTTGCGTCTGTAGGAGCAGGTTATTCTTGGCCAGATATAGGGGTTGTCAGAAAAACGTTCCGATTGAGGACCGTTTTTCTGTTACAAACCCTTATGCCGCGATCTTATTTTCGGAACATTATT
>RCNG010000051.1_pt1 | contig 41524 bp, 65 predicted proteins | sample 2041371 | NCBI WGS metagenome assembly RCNG01 (sample SAMN09708227, study PRJNA481090) | Marine sediment metagenome, whole genome shotgun sequencing project. | biome: marine sediment; feature: ocean; material: sediment; isolation source: Sewage treatment plant 1 marine sediment (STP1) ... | reverse complement strand
TATGCAGATAAGTATATATTGACTTAGGGGGACCTAATATGACGGAGAAGTTAATACGGAATACACTGATGAAAACGGGCAAATACCACGACGTCGAGTTCTTTCCGATTGAGACAAGAGGGACGACGCTCGGCATGGCTGATTTACTGTATGCGGGAGGGGGAGTCGGCGGCGTTATTGAGCTGAAGATCCTGCGGGGTAAGTACTCGTTTATGGTGCCGTTTCGTGCAGGGCAACGGATGTTTCTATTGAAGCATTCACGGGGCAATCCTCGGACCTTTGTCCTTGCATACACCGCCCCCTTGTACTTTCTTATCGGCCCCGGACCTTTCGGCTTTCCTCCTCAGTACTCGAATATGACTGATCTGCTTGACGGTTCAGTGTGGTCCGGAACGGATCTGACGGAGGGATTCTTTAAGGCCCTCATGGACGGCCCGGGGTGATTCGGTTATTATTCGCAGGATGAGTAAGAAACCTGAGAAGTATAACCCAACAGAGAACCCGATCGTGATCAAGAGCGAGGGCGCGGGGCTCCTGCCCCTTGATATCTTGGCGGGGTTTCAAGGAAATCTGAAGAAACTGACCACGAAGAATCGGGACCGATTGGCGAAAAGTATTCTCAATCTCGGATTCATTGCACCGATATTTATCTGGAAGGATCGCAAGGAATATAAGATCCTTGACGGGCATCAGAGAGTCGCGACCCTGAACTACCTGCAGGATAAAGGCTGGGACATCCCGGACATTCCGGTCGCCTATATTGAGGCCGATACGGAGGAGGATGCTCGACGCAAGCTCCTGCATATCACGAGCCAGTACGGTGATTTCCTCAAGGATGAATTGAAGGAATGGGTCGCCGAGTTCGAGGCGGATCTTGCTTCAACAATGCGTTTCGCTGATGGCGAGTTGAATCTGCTCAAGGATATGATGGACGGCACGGGGCTCGACGGTGAGGGATACTCGAAGCGGATTGAATCACCGATATACGAGGTCAAGGGGAAGCGCCCCAAGCTCACGGAGCTGGTAGACACAACGAAGACCGATGCCCTCATTAAGCAGATCAAGGATGCGGGCCTGACAGATAAGAAGCTGGAACGATTCCTCATCAGGGCATCGTATCGACATCTTGATTTCTCGTACGAGAGTATTGCGGAATACTATGCCCATGCGGACCCCGTGACTCAGGGCCTCATGGAGAAATCCGCCCTGATCATTATTGATTTCGACAAGGCCGTGGAGAATGGATTCGTCGATATGGTTGATGAGTTCGTGACAGTCTACGATGAAGGGCACGACCTATGATGGAGCATACAAGCTTCGCAGCTTTCATCCTGACACACGGGCGACCTGATAGCGTATCGACAGTCCGTGCCCTCAAGAAGGGTGGCTATACAGGCCCGGTATTCTTAGTCGTCGATAATGAGGACGACACCGTAGACAAGTATATCGAGAACTTCGGTTCTGAAAACGTGATCATATTTGATAAGAAGGCCTCGGCCCTGACCTTCGACAAGGCGGATAATTTTGATGATCGGCGAGCGATTGTCTTTGCTCGCAATGCCGTATTCCAGATAGCAAAGGAACGAGGATTCAAGCATTTCGTTCAGCTCGACGATGACTATACTCAATTCGAATATCGCTTCACTCATGATTACGTGTACGGGTATTCAGGGGCGAAGAATGTCGATTCGATGTTCGACCTCCTGCTCCGCTTTTTTGAACGAACGAATATCAAGAGTATCGCAATGGCTCAGGGCGGAGACTTCCTCGGCGGGGTGACAGGTTCCGAGTCAGTGAAAATGAGACTCAAGCGCAAGTGTATGAACACGTTTATCTGTAGCACGGAGCGCCCGTTCCAGTTCGTCGGCAGGATCAACGAGGATGTAAACACCTACACTCGGACAGCGAGTACCGGCTCCCTGTTCTTTACCTTCGACGCATTCTCAATAGTTCAGAAGCAGACGCAGAGTAATAAGGGCGGAATGACTGATATCTATCTGGACAACGGGACGTATGTGAAGTCTTTCTATACTGTACTTTTTCACCCTTCCAGCGTTAGAATATCCTTGATGCGGAGCACGAATCCTCGTATTCATCATAAGGTTAAATGGTCCCATACCGTGCCGTGTATCATTCCGGAATCCTATAAAAAGGAGCTACAAATTGCCGAATAATCCGAACGCGAAAGACAATCTCAGACCACCGTTCTCGGCTACGAATCAGCCCGAGAAGAACGGACGCAGGCCCTACGCACTCAAGAAGTATATCAAGGACAACGGGCTCAGCGCCCCGGACATATCAGCGATGATGAAGTATCTGCTTCCGCTGAATCAGAAGCAGATCAAGAAGATGGTGACGGATGAGGAGATACCGTTCGCGATGCGTCTATTTGCTCGGGCCTTGATGGAGGATATGAAGCGAGGAAATCTTGCGAATATATTAAACATCCTTGATCGGGCTGTCGGAAAGCCGGTCCAGTATCAGGATATCCGGGGGCTCGAAATGCCCGAGTTTATAGGTTTCGTAACAGCCAAAGCCGGAGGCGATGGTGAAAAGGATATTGATTCCGCTCCTTCAGAAGATTGAAGACCTTGCGAGGTCAGGCACTCGATACAAGATAGCAGAAGGTGGGCGCGGTTCCGGGAAGTCATACGGCCTCGGATGCGTGTTCGTCGCCTACGGCCTCATGGAACGGGCCCGATTCCTCTGCACCCGGGAGACTCAGAACTCGCTATCGGACTCGACCCTTGCTATCATGAAAAGGGTAATCCGAGACAACGATCTGACGAAATACTTTTACCCTACCAAACACGGACTCTCAACGGTCAACGGATCGGAGTATATCTTCCGGGGCCTGCAGAACCCGGACAGGATCAAGTCACTCGACGATATCAAATACTGCTGGGTCGCTGAAGCTCAAAGGGTCACAGACGATGCCTTCGATATGCTCATCCCTACAATTCGAGCCGACGGCTCTCAGATTTGGATTGACTTCAACCCTGATCACCCCGAGGACCCTGTAGCGAGGCGATTCACTGAGGTCGAAAGGGCCGACGTCACGAAGGTCCATATGACCCATGTCGACAATCATTTTTTCCCTGAAGTTCTCAAGGCTGAAATGGCTTACGACTATGAAGTCTCTCCGGAGCGGGCCGAGTGGATCTGGGGCGGTCAGTACAGGACAATTTCCGAGGCCCTTGTATTTCGAAGCAAGTATTCCGTCCGGGAGTTCAAGACACCGAAAGACGCTCAGTTCTATCACGGGGTCGACTGGGGGTTTTCTGCAGATCCTACCGTGCTGGTGCGGTGTTACATTGTTGACCGGGATCTGTATATTGATGCGGAGGCATGGGCCCTGCACTGCGAACTTGATGACATCCCGACCCTGTTCGAGACGGTCTCCTCCTCTCGTCGCTGGAAGCTCCTCGCAGATGATTCGAGGCCGGAGACTATATCGCATATCAAGAATAAGGGATTCAAGATATCAGGGGCTCCGAAGGGGAAAGGATCTGTCGAGGACGGAATTGAGTTCATCAAGTCATTCCGTTCGATCATCATTCACCCCCGCTGTCCTCATGTCGTTGATGAGTTCAAGACCTATTCGTATATTCGGGATCGCCTGACAGGGGACCCGACACCGAACCTTGAGGATAAGAATAATCATTGTATTGATGCCCTGCGCTACGCCCTGACAGGAGTCAGGCGGACCCCGAAGGGCACTCAAGGAGGAGCGGGGCTCGATGTTATGTAGCCGTGTTGATTTACATCTGACGCCGGAGTAGACTAAACGGCATGATACATATCGATGACTCGTTCACTATCCCAGCGGGAGCATTCGGCGGGCCTCGGTTTCAATCTGTATACTAAACGACGATCTTTGCGGGTCGCGGAGCGGTCCCCGGGACGGGAGGAACTATGCGAAATCCTGACCAACAGCCGTATGAGGCCATGACATAATGGCCCTATTCAATCGAAGAAAACGCACTAAAAGAGTCACGGTTCAAGGGACAGAAGGGGCCCGACCCCTGAGCTATCTCGAAGGGTTACTTGATGAGCAGGGCGCATCCGGCGTAGGCGGGCTGACGAACGCCTATCAGTCATACGCCTCGCAGGTAATTGAGACCTATCGGAAGTACAACGGAGAGTCGGACTTCGGTGCTCAGCAGTGCCGAGCCGTGGTCGATATCCGTGCGAGCTTTATCGCAGGAGAAGGCCCGAGCATATCTGCCGAGGATGAGCAGACGCAAGAATGGTTGTCGCAATTTATTGCCAGCAACCGACTTTTTGGTTCCCGGTTCTTTGATCTTGTGCTCGGCGGTGAGATGACCGGCAAGCAGTTGGTATTTCTCAAGAAGATACCGGGCGAGATGCCTCGCGCTATCCGCATCCCGTGGTCTGCAGATGAGTCATGGAACGTGATCCTGCAGGATAAGTGGGACCCGGAATCGGTGATCGGTGTAATGATAAAGAAGGGCGGCGTTAGTGTCCCCCTTGATATCACGAACTTCGCTTTCTTCCGTCTTGGCGGCGATGACCTGTCCGTCAATAAGACAACGACCCGGGTCGGTATTGTGCTATCAGACCTCGAGAATTATGACCGTGCCCTCAAAGATATCCGCCTGAATAATCACGTATCAGCTCGAATCACGCCGAACCTGCAGACAGAATCCGACGAGGAAACTGAGCAGGCCGTCAAGGCATTCCGGGACACCCGCTGGAAGATCGGCAAGATGAGAATCGGCACAGGTAAGTTTTCCTATGAAACCCCGGGCATGGGAGCCGCTGAAAATCTTCAAGCTGAGATGGCGGCGACCTTAAAAACGATAGCGTCAACGACCGGCATCCCTGTCCATTGGATCGGCTGGGCGGACCTGATGAACAACCGTGCGACCGCTGATTCTCTATACGAGACTATCAGTAACGCAACAATTCGTGAGAGAAGCATCTACGCAGACGGGTTCAAGGATCTGTTGATTAAGGCCCAAGAGGTTTACATCAACTCCGGCGGCACTCTGATATCGAAGGTCGATGAAGAAATCCTCGTATCGATTCCTGTCGTTGACCGCTCGAAGTTCCTTGACCTTGTTCGGGGCCTCTCGATTGCGTTCTCTGATGAAGCGATATCGATGGCCGATTATCGTTCAGCACTTCCCGGGATCAATCCGATGGCGACTCAGAAACAGATTGAATCGGAAGAAGAAAAAGACCCGGAGCCCGTGATCCCGAAAACGGAACTCCCGGAAATAGAAATTGAAGAAGATACGGAGGTCGAAGAATGACAAAGAAAGAACTCGTTTCAACAGGTATCCGGCTCGGCATCGGGACAAAGAAAGAATTGGAATCGTTCCCTGTCACCGAGCTTCGGGAGATGATCGCCGAGACACACGAACCCCTTCTTAGAACCGAAGTTCTCGCGCTGGACCCGGAACGTCCTGCAGTCCCTCATCCGGAACCTGAGAAACCGAAGTCGAAATTCATTACGGTTGATGACCTGATAAAACAGGGCGTCATCAAGGCCGCCGGAGACGACGATGAAGATTAACGCCCGCAAGAAAATCCTCGCCGTTCAGAATAGCAACGGCAAGATGGTCGAGGCCCTAATCATCTTAGGCGGGCCAAAGATTCAGATCGTTGTCGAGCCGTTGTCTGAGGCGATAGGGGAGCCCGATGTTTCGGCGGACGGTATCATATCCTTCAAGGTCGCCCGAGCCGACTACTCGGCCTCTATTCGTGCCCTTGAAAAGTATATTGAATCGCTCGTACTGAGGAGTTTATCCCATGATCATAGAAATCCAAGCGTCGACAATCAACCTGTCGCAGACGGACCTCGAAAAGAACCTGACCCCGGAGACCTTGAAGTCGATCAAGGGAAAAACGATACACCCGTGGATAGTAGGGGAGACGGGGACAAGCCAACCCCGAGACCTAAGCGAAAACGAAAGCCGCCGATTGTGGTGGCCGAGGAAAGCGATACAAGCCTTGAAATCAGCATTGAAGGCGGGGACGAAAATGTTCCGGGGCCACGGGAAGGGGACGAACCAACACTCGGGGAGGATTGAGGTCGGCGAGATCCTTGAGACCTTCGAACGGGAACTCCCGGACGGCAGAACTCAGGCTATCGCAATCGGGATCCTCGATAATGAGTATCCCGACCTTGACGTCTGCAGTATTGAAGCCGAGGTGGATATCAGCACTGCAGGGGTCGTTATCGATGTTCCCGTGGTCAGTGCATTAGCGTTAGGAAACTCGTCTGTCGATTCCCCTGCATTCCCCGGCGCACAGCGCCTTGCATCCATGCAGTTTTTCGGCGATGATAATAAACAGGAACCGGAAACGGATTCCAATCGGAGGCGTCGGATGACGTATGCGGAAATTAAAGCAGGAGTCGAAGAACTCGGACTCGCTCCTCATCGACTGTTTACAGCGGATCAGGTCAAGGATGACAATCGCCTGATGAAAGACATCGGCGGAGAATATGTCGAACAGATATCTTCCCTGACGAAGGAACGCGATGAGCTGATTATTGAAAAAGGAAACCTGTCGAAGCAGGCTGAAGACGGAGCGGAAGCCCGGACCCAGCTCGCACTCGCAAACGGTAAAACCCAGCTCGAAGGTTACATCCCAGAAGGGACAACCGACAAGCAGAAAAAGTTCCTGATGGACGAGTTCGCGCCGGGAAGCGTGGACGACTTGAGCGAGGACGCTATCAAGTCATACGTCACAGATGGGACGAAACGCTTCGCCGAATTAGCAAGATTATTCGGCGATGAATCAAGCCCGACGGGCGGGAGTAATCCACCGGACGACGCTGGAAGCGACAACGAGCCGAAGGACAAGCTCCTCGAAGCTATCATCGGATAGCAAAGGGAAGCCATCATGGCGAAAAAGTTTGAGCTTGCTTCAGCTAATTATACTGAAGTAAAAGCAGTCGCAGGCGCCGCAATCGTCGCCGGTGCATATGTCGCACAGGGCGAGATCACAGGATTCGCATTCACGGACGCTATCAACGGGGCTGAGTACACTGTCATTATCAAGGCTGAAAAAGTAGTCGTTGAAAAAGACGCCGGTGTCACCTTCGTTGCAGGAGATGCCCTGTATTGGGATACCGTCGGCCTGAACGTCACCAACGCCGCAGGGGCGCTTGATGTTATCGGGGTAGCCTATGAAGCCGCCGCATCCGCCGACGTCGTAGCCACCATGGTATTCGACGGTACGCTTGCGTACGCCAAGGCATAGGGGATAGATAGATGAAAAACATGGAAAAACTGTTCGACCTCGTATGCCATCGGAACGACACCGAGACACGGGACCTCCCCTTCGACGGTGTACCTGCACAAGCTCAGGACGCGATCATCCAGAAAAGCATTCAAGCATTTATGCATGGGACCGGAATGCCTGCATTCGATAATCGGGGCAACGTGGTGCCTTTTGACACCCGGCGTCCGATTCAGGCATTCAGCGGATCCGCTGATCTTCCTATCCTGACGAAGGATGTTTTCAGCGTCACCGAGAAAACCCCGAACTTTGACCTCGCATGGCAGAGTGCCTTTAAGGGTATGACCCTGCGAAAAGGCCAGCTCGCATGGGAAATCACCGACGTATCAACGACCGGTGGTTTTACTCTGATTCCTGAAGGCGGGAAAGTAAAAATCCGTGACCTTGCAGGAAACACCGCATCTGTCGGAATCAACAAGTACGGGTACGGACTCGGCGTCACGTGGGAAATCATGGAAGGCCGGAAACTGTATGCGTTCATCGACATGATGGATCAGGCTCGGGCGAAGCTTTACTTGAACTGGGCTGACACTCATTACGCGCTCCTCAATACAGGGGCCGCCGTCAATGCAGTCGCATGGGTCGCCGGTGCGACTACCCTTGACAGGGACATCGCAACCTTGAACGCCGCCGCGTATGCAATCGCTAACGCGACAAAGGATTCCGGATACGGTGACACTGCCAATACTCCGATGATTCTCTATATCAGTCCGAAGTATCGGGCGAGAATGGAACAGGCCATGCAGGCCGTTCGTGGAGACATCAACGCCGGACGCATTACCGGTGCAGGAAGCTCGACCGAAATCGTGGATTGGAATATCGAAGTTCGGTATACCTTCAACGGTGCCGTGACAGCGGACAAGGGCAATATGATACTCCCCGGCAACAAGATCCAGAACGCGGTTTACCTCCGCGAACTCGGACTCTCTCGTCAGGAAATCGAAAGCCTGTCTGAAGTCAGAACCTATTGGACCGCCTACGGTGCGGCAGTCGGTGACACTGATCAGTGCGCCCAGCTTTCCTTCAGTTAAATTAAACGACCGGGGCCTTTCGGGGCTCCGGTTTCAAGGAGGGCGATGTGGCAATTACTCCCGGCATTAATACATGGGCGACAGTAGATGAAGCGGACACGATTCTCTCTCAGCAAATAGGGTCGACAGACTGGTTCAGCCTGCCGGTCAAGACTGAGAAGGGCGGCGATTCGCAGGAAGCTTTTCTCGTAACATCGTATCGCTGGCTTTCAGGTATCTACGGAATCGGGGCAACCGCCTCGGCCCCTGATCAGTTGAAGCTTGCACAGATCCTCGCGGCGCAATGGCTCATATCTTACAGCGCAGACTACAATGATCGGGAGGCCCTGATCGCTTCAGGCGTCGAGTCGTTTGACTGGTCTCAATGGTCAGAGGAATTACGATCCGGGGTTAATCCTCCTCGGTTCATCGTTGACATTATGATCGGCCTCGGTGCCGGTGGATCGAATCAGGCTATACAGTTATACGGTGAAGACTACAGCGAATATGTCGAATGAATATTTATACAGCGGGCGGACCCAACTCAGTCTTTGAGACTGCGACGAATGCCTCGCTGAAGACCATCACGCCGAGGATGAAGAAACTCCAAAAAGAAGTGAGCAAGATATTGCTTACGGCTATCGATCACCCGGTTCGCTCAACGGCATACTGGCGGAAGGTCGAAGAGGAGCTTATCAAGAGATACAGGGAAATACAGGGCGTGTATTTTAACTATGCGGGCTCCGCTATTCCCCGGTCGTACGGCTCAAGCATGGCCGCTATCGGCAAGGTTATCGAAGACACAAAGAAGATTACGGAGACCGCTCGGCGCTCCGTTTCCCAGATATTAAAATCCCCGGCAACGGCTCAGATCACGAACGCTCTCATTACTGATGCGGCCGCATCGATGGACGCCGCTGTTACAGCGGGAATGAGGAACGCAAAAAGAATCACCCGAATGACTCAGCAGGCTATCGTACAAGAGTGGACTATTGACTCCGCTGTCGCTGAAGCTTTCGGACGGGGCAATCTGGTCGGGAAGTTTCCCGAGGTCCTTGCTTCCCGGTCTCCTGAATACGCCCACCTCCTTGAATCATTCAAGGGGGAGCGGGTTATACAGGCCGGATCGAAAACCTTCACCCCTGAATATTACGCCGAGCTGGTATCCCGGACAAAGTTCCACGAAGCACAAGCGAATGCGGCCCTCGTTCAGGCGAAGAACTACAATACGGATTTGGTCCTTGTATCGAATCACAATACCACGACAGAAATCTGTCAACAGTATGAGGCGAGGACGTTTTCGATATCCGGAAAGGACCCCCGGTTCCCGGTCCTTGATCAGACGCCCCCGTTCCATCCAAACTGTCTTCACCTATTGTATCCGGTGTTCGAGGATGCCATGATTATCGACAAGACTCTGCAGGGGCAATCCGATTTCTCGAAGGGTAAGATAAACAGGCCCCCGGTTCCGAAGGGGTTCATTCCGATATCTAAAAGGGGCCCGGTATGATTAACACGTATTTGAACGCGAGGGCTCTCCTGATACCGGTCGTCCCTGACATCCAGACCGGCGCTATTGAGTACGGCGTCGGGGAGATGATCCGGTGTCAGGTAGTCGACGCGACTGAGATTGTCGGCAATAATGCGGGACGGGATCTTGCCGAATCCTCCAACTCGTTGGTAGTTATGCAGACAAGCGTTACAATCAAGGAAGGGGACAAGCTACAAGTGACGAGCATCCGGGGCGTCTCGGTAATTCGTCCTGAGCGAGTCGTCAAGTCAGTGATGGTTAAAGGTGGATTCCGGGCAAGCCATAAAGAGGTTTTAATATGACCGGTGCCTTCGGCCAACGTGCAGACCTTCGGGGCCTTAAACATTTTATACGAAAGTATCCTGACCTCATGAAAAAGGCCTTGGAACGTCCGGCCCTGCAGATGCTCACATGGATGAATACGGGAAGCCCCCGGGAATCTGCAACGCCCCCGATTCGAACAGGAGTGCTCCGGGGTTCCGGTTCTGCATTCGTCGGCGGTAAGCTTGTCGGGTCCACCCCTGCGAAGGCCGGGGGCACTCCTGCTCGTTCCTCCGAGGCCCGTGACTTAGATGTCCATTGGGTCTTCAATACTGAGTACGCCGCCAAAATGCACGAATGGGACGGAGGCTGGGGAAAGTTCACTCAGCAGTCAATCGACGGCGGGAATAAGTGGATGGAGAAACACGTCATTGCGGACAGGGATGCGTTCACAAAACTAGTCGCCCGTGACTTCCAGAAACAGCTCGCGAAATTGGGGCCGAGAATATGAGAGTCCAAACGATCCTGTATAATCTGCAGGCGTGGCTCGCAACAGAGGACCCGAGCATCGTGACCGTAGCGGGGGGATTCCTTGAGAACAGCCCGCAGGAAGTGACAGCCATTATTGACAATGGCGGCAATGTCCTGCCGTGGTATGAGCGCACAGATGTGGCGATTCAAACTATCACTCGCTCGGTGTCCCGTGTCTCTGCCGGTCACATTGCGAACACCCTGACAGCAATCATGCGAGGTCGTTTCGGGGGTGTGACGCTCCCTGAAGTTACGGTGGAGAAAGAAGTCTATCCGGAGGTCGTTGCGTGGTCCTTTGTCCCGCAATCGAAGCCCGGATATATTGGAATTGATGAGAATCGACTGCATATGTGGTCGGCGAATTTTACAATAGTCGTAGGAGGTTAAACTATGCCTATAGGTGGTGCACTTTATCAGGGTAATTCGGGCCTTGTCGCCGGTCCACTCGGCGTCGTCAAGGTAGGTTTCAACGGTTTTGATATGGGCAAGACGGTATCGGATGCGATGCTTGATGTCGTGCAGAATATCAAAGATATCAATTATCAGCAGGACGGAACGATCGCGGCGGACAAGGTTCGTACCGGGATCATTTACCAGCTCAAGGTGAGCTTCGGTGAAATTAGTACCGGCCTGTTGGATGAGATTATGAACGGGTTCGAGATGACCACGAACGACGTCAACTCTGACGGCGCGGTCCTTACCCGGTCCATGTATTCTTCACAGCGGGACACCGAATCGGCTCCGCTCAGGATTGCCAAGGTCGATTCAAACGGTTCCGAATCTGACCTTGATCAGGACGTCATGAACTTCTACGTCGCGATTGCTAACATTGACGGGACCCTGCTCAATTGGGGCGCGGATACTCAGCGATCCGTTGCAGTCATCTTCGATATTTATTGGAATCCCTTTGCGACCGGCGAGTCGTCAACCTTTGACGGGGCCTTCGGTTATTATGGGGACCCTGTAGTCGCTGATGTTCCTGCAGTCGTATGGCCTGACAGAGAAGGCCCTTACGTGGTATCGGCGGAAACTTTCTCAGCAACCGTCGTCCATCTGCAGATGCAGGAAACCACCGCGCTCGTTACCGGGCCGACTCCTGAAGAAAGGGTCGTACTCATTGTGGACGGGGATTATGTCGTTCCTTCTGCAGTCATTATCAATATCGGGGATGACACCATTGTCGATGTCACCGTGGCAACAATTACGACCGGGCAAGTTCTGGCCGTGTGCCTGCTCCCGGGAGTATTTGAAGACACAGAGACCGTTCCAAATGAGAGCGGGCGTTTGGTTGACTTCGCCGTAGTCAATAACGAATAATCAGAAACGCCCCTCGGACGAGGGGTTATTTTACAAGGAGGGCTTTGGATGAAGTTCGAATCGAAAATTGATCTTGACCTCGAATTGACAATCGTTGATGGAAGCGAGATAGAAGTCACCGGGCCGAGCCTGTCTGCAAGACAAGCAGGCGTGTTCGCCCAAATGATGAACGACGGAGCGGCAGAGTTCGACAAGCTTGCCAGTAAAAAGAGAACCCCGGCATCGGCGGCGTCAATGTTCGCCGGTCAGTTGTCGGAGATATACCCGGATATCGAACCCGTGTGGTGGACGGACAATCTGTTCATCGGGACGATTAAAGAAATCCGGGACTACGTTTTGACGGCCCTGTTAGGGGTCGAAAAAAAGGGGTCTACTTCCGGGAAGTAATGCTCGCCCTAATTAGTATGGGATTCGACCCTGCGAGTACGCCCGCGATCTTTGATTCCTGCCGAGAAGATCATGTCGCAATCACAGATATGGTCGAAGATATTGCAGATGCGAGTCGGCGATATCAGCTCGGTTCCATGCTTCAGGGTGCATCGGTTGTCCGTGCGGGGATGTCCTCCGGTAAGGAGGGAAATCAAGCATATTCCAGATGGCGAAATGACATCATAGGACAGATGAAACCGAAGCCGAAAAGAACAGTCTTCGATCGGCTCGCCAGAGCTGAACCGAAGGGACCGTCAACCGTTTGGGATAAATTAGGGGGAGCACGTGGCGTATAAAGGCGGATCAATATTCTTTGACGCGAAACTCCGGGATGCGGGGATGCGTGGGGGCCTTAAGAAACTCGGCGCCGTAGTCGCAAAGGGTTCTCTTTTAATCGGGGCGGCTTTCGCGGCGGCGATGGTTGTCTCAATCAAGAAGGCTAACGACTTTCAAAAGGCGATGTCGAATGTCGCCACCGTCATCGATACATCTGTCACCAGTACTCAAGACATGACGAAGGCCCTCCTCAGAATGGACCCGGCCCTCGGAACTACCACAGAATTAACGAACGGTCTTTATCAGGCATTTTCAGCCGGTGCAGTTGACGCCGAAGAAGCTCTGCGGATCACTGAGGATTCGGCGAAGTTTGCCGGGGCGGCGCTTACGGATATGGCGACTGCCGTTGATGTTCTGACCACGGCCCAGAATGCTTACGGTTCTGATCTTGTCACCACGACGCAGGCCTCGGACATTTTCTTCAAGACAATCGAAAAAGGTAAAATCACAGGGGCGCAATTATCTGCAGTTATCGGGCAGTCGATACCTCTATTTGCGTCAATGAATATTCCCCTTGAACAGCTCGCCTCCGGCATGGCGGCGATGACGAAACAAGGTATCTCGGCCAGTGAAGCGACGACGCAGATGAACGCTATGGTCAACGCATTTATCAAGCCGTCAGGGGAGATGACTGCGGCGCTCAAGGAACTCGGGTTCGAGTCCGGGGCCACGTTCATCGAGACGCAAGGATTATCCGGGGCGCTTGAGTTCTTAGAAACTGCGACCGGGGGGAGCAAGGACGAGATGGCGAAGCTCGTTCCGAATATTCGTGGGCTCAAGGGCGTCATGGCCCTGACCGGAACAGGCGGCGAAATCTTCAATGAGGTCATGGCTGAAATGGCCGATGTGACAGGGGCGACAGATGTCGCTTTCGCTAAACAAGAAAAGACTTTCGAGACTTTCAAGAATACACTCGACCGGACTATGATCATCGTCGGGAATATCGGCAAGGCGTTCGTCGATGAGATAGCAGTCGGGGCGACTGATGCCTTCCAAGCAATGAATGATTTTCTGATGACAGGACAGGCCGCAGAAATCTTCGGTCAGGTCATCGGGACAATTGCGGCCGCATTCGCAGGCGTCATTGAGTTTACCCGCCCGATCGTGGAGACAATAGGAACCGCCCTCGGGGAAATCTTCACTTCCATCGGGGACGCAATCGTGATCGTTACAGGGGAAGCCGACACGGCGTCCGGGGCCTTTAACGTTCTCGGAATTGTTGCTCAGTCAATATCGTTCGGGATCTCGCTGGTGTCTCAGGTCATCCAAAGCAATATCGAAATATTCGGCGGCTGGGTCAAGGCTATAACAGAGACCGGGAAAGCCGTTGGGTTACTGTTCCAGATCATGTCGAAGGATGTTACATGGGATGACGTCAAGGCACAATTCGGAGACGCCGGGGACGCATTCAAAACCCTCGGCACGAATTACGTTGACAGTTTTGTCGACCTGTATAAAACCGGAGCGGAAGAGTTAAAAGGTTTTGCCACCGGGGCCGAAGATATCACCACGAATATTTCCTCAAGCGTTGAGTCGACATACGCAAACGTGAAAAATGTTTTCACTTCGACATGGGATTCCCTGATTACAGGACAGGAAGATTTTACCGAGGATCTTGTCATCGTTGCACAGGAAGGCGGAGAAGCTTATCTCGGATATTACGGGAGCGCCTCAGCGGAGTTCGTCGGGATCTGGGAGAATGCATGGGACCAGATGAAGACAGGCAATTCCGGGGCCTTCGATGATCTGATCAGCGGCGTTCAGGAAGGCCTCGATACCGTTACATCGATTTATGATTCCTCCTTCGGGGCGATCCTCGATGTTCAGAGTATGTTTCTACAGAATCAAGCAACCGCCGAGAACCTTGCGTTCGAGAATCAGATCCTCGCCCTTGATGCTTCCCTCGCCGCCGGGGCCGTTACCGAAGAAGAATATAACCTGCAGAAAGAAGCTATCGAGACAGCTCACGCCAAGAAGATGAACGCAATCGAGAAGAAACAATTCGAAGCAGGGAAGGCCTCGCAGATTGCTCAGGTCTGGATGGATGCGGCGACCTCGATTATGGGCTGGTGGGCGGCGGCTCCTCAGCTCGGCATCATTGCCGGGCCGATAGTCGCGGGTATCATGACCGGGGTAACGTTGGGGACAGCGGCGGCTCAGTCAGTCGCTATCGGACAGCAACAATTCGTTCCGGCATTCGCCTCCGGTGGTATGATGCGGGGCTCCGGGTTCGCAAGGATCAACGAGCAAGGCGGGGAGATTCAACAGCTCGGGGACGGAACGCTTGTCATCCCGAATGATATCTCCCAGCAGATTGCAGGAGCATCGGGGCAGGTCATTAATGTATCGTTTGCCGGTGCTCAGATATCCGACTCGATGGACCTGAACCGGATTGTCGAAAAGGTCTCCCAGAAGCTCGGACGACAGATGAGGAATGCGTCATGATTGAATATGAACTCAAAGACATCGACGATAATACTTATCCCCTGAACGGGGACACCGTGACCGTTGCTCTCAAGAATACATGGACGCAGGGAGCGGACACGTTCGAGTACGAGAATAAAGTTATCGAGCGATCCTTCCTTCCCGGCGCTACCGTTGTCGCTCCTCCCAGAGTTATGAGCCGTCAATTGAATCTGACCGTGGAAAGTACGAATGCGGATCCTGCTTCCTTCCGAGCAGAGGTCAACGCGCTTCTTTCCTTCGTTGCGAAGACTCGTTACATCGTGGATATTACGAATGATATGCAGATCGAAGTCGTTCCCGCCTCCTCTGCAATAGAGTACGCGAACGGATCCTTGAAACTTAATTCCGTAAACGCCTTCGAGTTCACTGTCCTGACGCCCTACTGGGCCGCGATGACCGAGGTTGAATATACCGGGACGATCCTCGCCGACACCCTGACGGCGGTCTCACTGACGAATGCTGGGTTCTTTCCCGTACCTCCTGTAATTACTCTTGTCACGACGGCCCTCACGAACAGCGTCTCGATATATGTCGATTCCAGTGATGAGGGAATACAGGTCGATGATGCTATCTTCGGGACTGTTGGAAATCTGACCATGATCATTGACAATCTCGAAGGGCTCGTATCTATCGGGCTCCTGAATGAGAATGCGGAAATCACGGAGGGGACGGGATTCTTTGAGATCCCGGAGGGGGCCCAAGACGTTTATTTTCTCTGCGCTGATGAGGATGTCGATTACACGATAGCGTTTTTCCCGAGGTTCTATTTATGAGCCCCGCCCCACATCCTCTCGGGATTGTCCCTGCCCCTTCCGTCGCTGTAAAGGTTCGCTCATTCACCGGGGCGCAGGTCGTTGACTACTGGTCAACTGTCCAGCGTAATGATGCCCTTTCTATAGAACTTCTTTACAAGAAAGTCGGCGGACTCAATACCTTCCAATTCACATTGGCGAACGACATTGACGATCCGCTATTCCCCGGAATGACCTGCGAGTTCTTTGTCAACGGTGATCACTGGGGGACAGGATACGCAGACATCATTCCGGGAGCAGATACCGACACGGCAGGTATCGTGATCACAGGGAAGGGGTTCGTTCACAAGCTTAAGAATCTGGTCATTAATGAGACGTATACCGCGCAGACTATTGACGCGATAATCAAGGATGTGGCGAGCACGTATCTGACCCCTGACCTTCAGGTACTTTACGACGTAGCCAAGATCCAGACGCCGACAATTACCGGGATCGATATCGAGTTCAAGGACAAGCGACTCGATCAGGTTTTCGACAGCCTGCTCGAAATCTGTAATACATCTTACGCGACAGCTCAGTACAGATATTTCGTGGACAAGGATCGTTACCTCAATTTCGAATTAATCAGCACGGATGACGTAGCGATCTATTACGAAGGGTTCGACTATCAGTCCCCGGAAGTCGAGACAATCAATAATAAATTAGTGAATAAAATCCTTGCGTACAGGACCGAGGTTGCGGACCCGAAAGCGGTTGAATATGTGGCGACTTATTCTGACGCAGACAGCATAACCAACAACGGGGAGCAGGCCGAAAAGCTCACCTTCCCCGACTACGCCACCACGCTCACGATTAAGAATATTTCAGACAGTATTATCGCCCAATATAAGGATCCGTTTACGAAGATCCAGATATCGAATCTACCGATAACGGAAGTTCCCGAGTTCGGATTTTATCGTATCGTCAATAAGCGTCAACGGTTCTTTCAGGATGTCGCTACGTTTGAATCTTTGACTAATTGGAATACGACAGGTATGGCGACCACAGTCCCGACGATCTCGGATGCTCATGTATTTACAGGACGGGCGGCGCTTAAACTTGTCACGGCGTCCGGGTCCGATGGCGAGATAATGTTCAAGAATATTTCGCCGATAATTTCCTTTCCGACGGTCTTCAAGTTTAACGCCTACCTCGACAATATCGTCGCCGTAGGGGAGGCCGATGTCATAATCTCAGATACGTTCGGAAATATAATTACTCTCCCGGTCGGACAGAATAATGAGCCGTCGGGGCAATGGCTGAAATATACCGTACTAATAGATATCATAAACGAAACCGCGCTCTTGGCGGTTGATATAGACGGATCAACCTCCGGGTTAATGCTCGTTGATATTGATATTTCTACGAGTGGGAATCTTCGACTGCAGAAACTTTTACAAGCCGGGATTCTGAACCTCGATAAGGTTACCGTTGAAGCAAAGACCGATCTTGTAACGGAGATGTATTTCGATCAGTTCTCAGTCGAGTCGGTATCGTATAAGCAACACACGCTAATCCTTGAGGAGGCGGCGCTGTCATTAGGCCGGTCACAATTGACCGCTTTGGTTTTGGGCGATTCATCTGATAGTATCATTAAAGAAATAAACGACGAGACGGCGGCAGGAAAAGCGGCCCTCGAAGTTTTCTCGAAGCAATAGGGGGAATGAATGGCTGATTTTACACTCGATGATCTGAACGCAATTACTGCGGTAGCGGAGGCCGACCTCCTCCATGTCAGAAACACGGCGGGGTTCGATAAGAAAATCACGTATGCGAATCTGAAAAAGTTTACCGGCCCGGTCGAATTTGTCCGGGACGATCAAACGACATGGGGATATGTCGACTACTTCAGCTTCGACGTCACCGCTGATGGGTGGTACACGATTCTCAGGACCGAGGAAAAGGTCGCCGGTAAAATCCTCCTCACGACTCGCGGGGACGATTCTCAATCCCTGACAGAGTTCTCATACGACCGGACCGAAGACGTCGGAATTAATGGCGTGTTATTCGACCGTCATGAACCCTTGCTCGGCGAGGTCGAGTTCGAGTCGATACGGTGGGGGGATGGCGGGGCCGGGACCGGGTTATGTCTTCAGGTTTATATCAATCTCCAAACGTCCACGACTGTTACGGTCAAAGTAAAATTGATGGTCGACGATGACCTTTTAGCGGCGGGTGCTCATTCGGATATCGGCTCCCCAGCCCTTCAGAGTGACGCCGACGGAAACGCCGTCAGTGTATTTGAAACATGGCGGTCGATGGCCCTCCCCGGACTTGTGAAGTACAAAGATATCGATTGGAAAACGGCGAAAGTATTCTCCGGTTTCGGGTCTATCACGCCCGGCCTCTACCGGTCGATCACAGTCACCGGCGGTGACTTAATCCCCTCTCGTGGAAAATATGTCGTCCTCGGAGATGTTACTGTTGATTCGGGCCGGACTATAGCCTGCCCGTTTTTCGAGTGGGTGAATAGTGTTTTAGATCCGATCTTGCCATGGATTCCAGATCAACTAACTGGCGGTCCCGGATGGTGGGGCGGTGGCCAAGCGGGTGATGGTTGGTCAGGCTCCAGTGGCCAATATGAAGGCGGTGGCGGTCCTTGTGCTATGCCCAGACTTTCAGCACCGGGCATTAAGGCTACTGCGGTTTGGGGCGGCGGTTATCTGCAAATGGATATCCTCGGGAAGCTCATTAATAACGGAACGATAACGGCAACAGGACACATCGGCTTGAGTAATAATACTCAGAACTGGGGCGGGGGCGGGGGCGGTTGTATCCTTTTAAGAATCGCCAGCGCTGGATCAACATACGGCACTATCCATTGCACCGGCGGAGCCGGGATTTCGGACGGCGGTAGCGCTAAAGAGGGCGGCGGTGGTGGCGGCGGCATTTTAGAAGTGTACTCCCCTGAAACTACGGGCGGGACCTTATCCTGCCCCGGTGGCGCGGGAACCCCTCCTGCCACAGCGTCTCAACCCGGTACTGTGACCCGAGTTAATATTGTCACGAAACCGGAATTCTATGCTTACGGTGGAACAGATGAAGTCGCGGGTTCCCGGTATATTAATGCCGGGCATATATTACGATATAATGCTGGGTGGGATTTATGACAACTGTTGCGGTCGTTGTACCTAAAATCGGAGACGGTCCTATTCATGAGATCGTCGATATTGCGGATATCGGGACTCATATTTTCGACACGAATCTTTATCAGATTGCGAGTACGCCGGTATTGACCGTTCCCTATTGGATGGCTCACTGGGCGTCAGGAGCGGTCGTTGAAGGACGATGGATTTCCCCGGCAGAGCAGATAGAGATCGATGCCCGGGAAGCCGAGCAAGCGGCCCTTGAGCAGGTCGACAAGAATCTGGCGAAGGCCCTTGATAATACCGTGTCGTTCTTTCAGGAAAAGTTCGACCTGACACCGGCGAAGCAGACCTTCCTTGACAACGCTACCACGGTCGCGGACCTCAAAACCGTCCTCCTCGACACCCTTTCAGTCACTCCAACACAGGCGGCGGCATTGCAGGACTTCAGGGACAAGTATGCGGCGTGGATCGCGGCCCAGTAATGAGCCCAAAGCCCGCCACCGAAAGGCGACTCGAAATGTATTCGACTATTTGCGGGCCACGTTTGGACGAGATGTCAAAAGACGTCGGGCTGATAAAGGAAAAAGTTTTCAACGGCCTGTCCGGGATGCCAAAAAAGATGAATCTGCTCGTGATCCTATTCGTGACAATTCTCGCGGGAATCGGCACCCTGATATGGAGCGGAGCACGGAATCAAGGGAAGCTCGAAGGGATGATCCAGACCCACATGGAGATGTCGGCCGAGGCTATCAGGGAAGCCGTCAAGGAGGCCTCGGAGTGACGTATACAATCCAAGCGGACCTTGACCGCACGGGCCTCGGTGAACGGTGGGGGTGTACCTTCACGGGGTTTATTAATGTCGCAGAATATACCCGGCGAAGGATTGCCACGCAGACAGAACTCGACCGTATTATCGGGCGGGCCTTCCGGGACAAGTATGCGGTAATGGCGAACTATAAAAATGACGCGACAGTCTCACCCCCGGAACAGGAGTTATCAGGATGGGGAGTCGTGGCGAATCCTGAATGGCACTATCTTGTCAGGGAGCGACGGCAGTTATGCGCGATCACGGCCCTGATCATGGATACCGATATCGAGCCGGAACGATTTCAGGTCGCCATAATGATGACTCAATATGATACGGAACATTATTGTATCATGGCGGATGATCAGGAACTCATTAATCCGGACCCGAATCTGTTCGGGGACATCATTCGGATGACTGCGTTTCTGTATTAGGGCCTCGGCCCGAAGGAGAATATTATGAAGATCAACGTGCTGGCCGTCATCGGTCTTGTCATCGTGGTAGTTTTCGCAGTCCTCGGATTCGTCTGGGATTTCGAACAGGGGTGGATGATCGAAATCGTCGGGGCATCTGCCGGTCTCGCTCTGGTAGTTTCTGCAGGTATTGAAAAGCAGGGGACCGGATCAAAATGGAAGGGATACCTTATCGGGCTCGGACTCTCTGCCGGGGCAATGATAGCCGTCATCGGAGGAGTTCAGGAAAGCATTCTCGCCACAATTATCGGGGCCGTCATCCTGATTGCGACAGTAATCATCGGCGTCATTAAAGGCCAGCAGGAGTAACCTATGAAGGCCCCGGAGATTACCTTCAAAAATGGGAGAAAGTTTTTCGTCGTTGTGATGGCCTGCATTCTCCTTGCGCTTGGAATGATCGCCGGGGTCATCGGGGCATATAAGGAAGTCGACCTACCGTGGCTGGCGGTTGTCCTCCCAATTCTGGCGGGGACCCTGCCGGTATATATCGGCGGGAATGTCTACCAAAAAAACAAGGCGGGGACGGATGGATGAGAAAACGCAGAATCGTTTATTTACTGCTTGCGTTATTATTATTCTCGGCCTCGGTTTATGGCTTGGACTCCTCTATCGAAACGGTGGAAATACCGCTGACGCTCTGGAACTCTCTCAGTCAGAACTCGACAATGCTATCGATCGAAACACCAGTCTTGCAAAGGAGCTCGTTGACGCAAACGGGACTGTTGACCGACTTGAAGACGAGCAACGAGAATCTAACAATTATCAACGGGAACTTGCGGACGAGCTTGTCCGATCAAAGGAGCTTATCGGCCAGCTTGAGTCAACGACTGCGAACGTCTCAGAAAGTATCGGACGGATTGACAATCTCACTCGGGAATACGCAGACCTCATTGCGGAAGGCGAGCGATTCATTGCGGACGGAAAAGAGTAAATCGATGTGGATTGGCATCGGGATAGGTGCGGGTGTAACAATCGGGATCGGTGGTATAATCGGTCTCGTGTTATGGAGTCAATCGAAATGATAATATTGACAGGAGCATAGTATGGGAAATCAGACAGCCCGACTCGTAATTTCTTCAATCGGCGACCTCGGGGACAAAGACCACGGGCTCCTGACGGGCCTGTTAGTTGACGATCATACTCAGTACGCACTCGCCGATAAGTCTCGCCCGACGCCGTGGGTTTCAGCGTCCGACCTGTCTTCCCTGTCCCTTGCCGATCTCGGTACAAAAGATCACAATTTATTGACGGACCTGCTTGCAGATGATCATACGCAGTACGCCCTCGCTGACAAGTCAAGGCCGACCCCGTGGGTTTCTGCAGGAGACCTTTCGGCCCTGTCAATTGCGGACCTCGGAACCAAAGACCACAATCTCCTGACGGATCTACTTGCAGATGATCATACTCAGTATGCGCTCGCTGATAAATCAAGGCCGACCCCGTGGGTCGCCGCCGGAGACCTGTCCGGGCTGTCAATTGCAGACCTCGGAACCAAAGACCACGATCTACTCGACGGCCTTCTCGACGATGATCATACCCAATACGCCCTTGCCGATAAATCAAGGCCGACCCCGTGGGTGGCTGCCGGAGACCTTTCGGCCCTATCGATTGCCGACCTCGGCACCAAAGACCATGACCTGCTTACCGGGCTCCTTGATGACGATCATACTCAGTACGCACTCGCTGATAAATCAAGGCCGACTCCGTGGGTTTCTGCAGGAGATTTATCCGGATTATCTATTGCAGATTTGGGGACCAAAGACCATGACCTGCTTGACGGATTATCCGATGACGATCACCCGAATAATCTTTATCAGCCGGGCCGGGCTGGCGGGCAGATAGTTTATGGCGGGACCGGGGCGGGCGACGACCTCACCCTGAAGACGACCTCCAATGCCACGAAGGGAAATATATTTATCGGCGAGGCGTCGACATATGAAGATAACGGAACCGGGCCTCGACTTGGAATCGGGACGCTCTCGCCCTCCGAACCTGTTCATGCTTATTGGGATATCGACGGCAACGTGGGCCTCAGAATGGAGAACCCGAATACGGGACCCTCGGCGGTCGCTCGGCTCATCGCTGACGTAGACGCCGGGGCGGCATTCCTCACGGCTTACGGATCTGGATTTACTGCAAGCGGGTCGAAACAGCCGAGCGGCGGTGGGCTGATTGCCAGCAACGGATTGCCCGGAGGCCTGAGCATTGTCGCGAAGAATGCGGCGGCGGAGCTTCGGTTCTATGCGGGTGGAGATACCGACACCGATGAGCATCTGAGAATCACTCCTGCCGGGGAACTTATAGTCCCGCAAGCGACCGGATTGATTGCCGGAGGAACTGCGGCGTCCGAGGAACTGATTCTCCGGGGCACAACGAATGCCAACCTTGGACTTGTCCGCTTTCAATCTCCGCTTATCATTGATGGAATAATGACCGGGGCGGCAAAGTACGCTATCGACTATTCGGCGGCTGAGACGGCCTCGGGGTTCTTCATCGGAGGCGGTTTGAACCTGTCCCCGATAATTTCCAATACCGGCACCTTGATATGGCAAGGTGTGACAGGCAATCCGCAAATCACCTCGAACGCCGCTCCCGGGTTCGGGGCTTTCGTTCTCTTCAGTGCGGGTCCATCCATGATTTCCAGCGCTTCTTTTGACCCACTCGGCGCGGTCATTCTGCTTGTTTTGGCTCAAGTTATTAATGGCTTTTCCGGAACGAGAACATCTTCCGGTGTCGTAGGGCTGAGTTTCACTCCGTCAGTACGAGCCACCGCATCCGGTGCCGTTATGAATTGCACCGGGCTTACGGCGGTGACTTGCAGGCCGTCCTATAGAACTATTGCGGGTTCGACTTCCTCACTCGGGACTGTCCGAGGATTGCTTTGTCAGAATCCCACGGCGTCCGGAACCGACGCCGGTACAGAATCAATGACAGCATTTATCGGCGTAGACATGGAGGCGGTTGCCTTCGGTGGGAACGTCGAAAAGGTTGCGCTGAAATCTGCATTGACGATCGCTTCCAATTCGTATTTTCTCAGGAACATCGGCGGGGCAAAAAGTGATTTCGGAACCGGCGAGATATTACACGGGACAAGACGATCCGCCGAGGGCGTCGATAACTTCCCGTCCTATACTCCGGCGGCACTCAGCGCCGATGCTAACAATTACTCCGCTTACAACACCGGAACCTCGATGCGGCAGGTCTCTCGGGTCTCGGCGGCAACGGCAGACAGAACCATCACAGGCATCGCAGTCCAGAAAGCGGCAGACACGGTTTACCTTGTCAACGTCGGGACGACCTACAATATTATCCTCGGGCATTTAGATTCCGGGTCAACGGTATTCTATCAAATCATATCCCCAACCGGGGCGGACATTACCCTCGGTCCGAACGAGTATGCTTTCCTGTGGTATGACGACGTAAGTAGTAAATGGCGTGTCCTCGACACGAACGGAGCATAGTATGATTTTACGCGGAGCCCCCGGCGGTCAATTTCGATGGACTGATTTACGATTTCCGGCGGGTCGGGATAAGCAGGGGCAGACTCAAAAACCTGACTACGACTTCACGAATATGGGCTTGCTTTTCCCGCAGAACGATGACGGCGAGATCGTCTTCATTACCGGGCAGATGCCCCATGAGTCGCTTCTCGAAGGATCTCTCAGCCCTCATATCCATTTCATTCAGGAAGTCGCTCAACAGCCGGTATTCAAGATCGACTATAGGATCTGGGGCGGTGGAGATAACGACGCCCTTAAATCCTTCACCACAATTACGTCGAACGGTTTCGCCTATACATGGGTATCAGGGGACCTTGCCCAGATCGCCAAGTTTCCAGCGATCAGCACCGTCGGGATCTTCACAAGCGTGAGCGGTATGTTCGACATGAAAATCTACCGTGATGATAATGTAGTATCGGGCGATGTCCTTGTGAAGGAATTTGACGTACACTATCAGATAGATGACCGTGGATCGCGGCAGGAGTTTATTAAATGACAGAGAAACAGAAAGCGTTATTTCCAGAAATGCTCGGGGGCTATCTTCAACGGACACAAGCAAAAGGTATTGCGGTAATCGTCGGCGCTATGAACGACGCGACCGCGCATGATGTTTATGAAATCTGCGAGAAAGATTTCCAGACCTTGCTCCGGGAACAGATGGCGCAATTGGAAGAAGCAAAGGGGGAGTAAATGGCGAAGACTATTTATCAGCGAAAAAAGGTCGGGGCCGCGATCCAAGTATGGGGCGACGGGGAGTTGGACAATTATACCCGGACCGAAGTTCAGGCCCGAATCGTTGAGCTGGAAAACCTGCTTGCGTTGACGGATCAAGTCAAAGACGATATGCGAAATCAGATGGTTTTAGAGTTCGACACTGACGGAGACCGGGTCGATTATTTCGACGATACAGTTCCCGCCGAACTGGTATTTCTGCAAGACCTGAATGACTACTTTGATTATGATGTGGCCGATACGACCTTGACCGGATACTCCCGTGGGAATATGACTCCCGATTCGGTCGTTGATTTCCCCGGCGAAGAAGTCGGCCATGAGGTCGGCTTGTGTATCGATGGAAACCCTTCTACCTATTGGGAATATACCGCTGGAAATCCTCCTTACTCAATCACGTTTCAATTGCGGGACTGGCCTAAGAGGATTCTCGGCATCCGTCTGCGGAATACGGACCTCGACCTCCGGGCCTCGCTTCAAAATATCCAGTGCAAGGTCGCCAATAAAGAGAGCTTGCTCGACGGTGCTAATCCTCGATTTGTCCCTCCGGTCAGTATGGTCTCCGGAGCAGGAACCGGCGGATGGCAAGAGTTCTTATTTGAAAATACTGCGATCGAAGGAAGGTTTCTGCGGCTGGAAGGCTTTACCAGCGAAGATGCGAATGATCAAGTCCGGATCCGGGAAATCCAGATTATAGTCGGGGTCCGCTAATGGCCCTCACAAATAAATATTTTCAGGTTGATTTCGGCTCAGGACACGCGGCCCTTGCCACGGTAGGTTATACACTTTATCAGGCTGACGGTTCGGTATCCGTTGCCCGTGCGACTGCAGGTATTGTCGATCTGGGAAACGGGCAGTACGGGATTACGATTCCGAATATTCCTGACCTTGCGGCAAGTGTCAAATGGGATACCGGGGGCGGGTCCCCTGTCTATGCTATCAGCGGAATTGATGATTACCGGCAGAACTTCGACACGCAAGATGATATCGCCGCCCGTCCGTCCGCTGTCGATATTGCGAATGCCGTATTGGATGAGACAGCGTAATGGCATTCCTCCGCGAGTTCGTTTTAAATCAGTCGTTCTTGCCGAGCGGGGCAACAGTCCGGGAGCATATTAAGAACCCCCGGACCCTTGAGACTGCCACGTATATTTGCGTCGGCCAGTTGATTGAACTTGAGGTCGAGAAACTTGTTGACCTTGAAGTGATACCGATACGGGTCGATCTGGACTGCGACTAATAAGGAGGACTACGGATGACACTTAATTTCGAAGTAATACAGGGGGATACGTCCCCGATTCTCAGGCTGTCGATAAACGGGTACCCGGTCCTCGACGGTGACTGGACAGGGAAAATGGCCGTGCTCACTGAGCTGGGCACTACGCCCTTGATCGACCGGTCCATAGCTCATGACACCACCGCGTTCACGGCGGCACTGACCCCCGCAGAGACGGCGACCCTTCCCTACGGGGAGCGGTATATCTGGGTCGTGGAAATTGCGAACTCGACTCTCGCTATCCCGATCAACAAAGAACTCCAATATACGCTGTCAGTTTCTCAGGAAGCGATCGTATAATTCCCGGACCCCTGCAGAGGAGCCCCGTCATTGCGGCGGGGCTTTTTATTTGAACTGGACAAATATCGTAAGATGAATTATATTATAGTATAGTGTCCACATTAGGACACTCCGGAGGATATTATGATCGCAGGTTTTGCACGGGTTCGACTGCAGGAACTAAGAACAGAACGGGGGCATATCAAAAGATCGCTGGCGTACTTCACCCGCAAACATGCTGAAGACAAGATTTCGCTATTGGAAGGGGCGCTCGAAGATATCGAGGCCGAGATCCTTAAATTGCAGGGGCGTCTCGATGTCTAGTCCGATAGTTCGTTTCGCATACACTCAACCGGCTTGGCTTGTCGTATCCGTGAATCTGTTCCTCGCCGCCCTTGCCGGGGCCCTGATTGCCGGGATCGTTTTCTTCTTTCTGTTCCGGCGGTGGAAAAAGAAGGCGATGAATCTTGAGGCCCGGGGGGAGATAGGAAAGGCCAAGGAAATAATCAGTCGCCTGCGGAATGAGCTTATGGGATTAGAAGCAACGCTCGGAGTTTACCGGGTATCCTACCGGGCAATCTTGTCCGCCGTAGGTATGATCAGCGATGAAAAAGGAATGGAATAATGGGGAAACTAATAACGCCGTCTATCTTAGGGGCCGTCGACTTTGCAAAGAACGCACACGGGGATTGGAAGCAGAAAGGCTACGACGGTTTGGTCCGTCAGCTCTCCCGGGTATATGACAAGGAGATGCCTGCACCGATCAAGCGGGGAATCGACTTCGAGAATAAGGTTTATCAGTGCGCCCGCAGGAAGGAGGAGACATGGCTCGCGTCAAAAGATTTTACCGAGATCGTGTCCCTTGTCAGGGGTGGAAGGTTTCAGGAAAAGGCGAAACGCAATATGACGGTGGACGGAATCGAGTACACCTATTACGGAAAGCTGGATGTCCTGATGCCCGGGAAGATTATCGACATTAAAACGACCGGGAAATATCAGCCCCCGCAGAAGTACTTGAGCACCGCCCAACATCTGATTTATTCGTGGGCGACGTACATCCCTGATTTCACCTATCTGGTCGTCGTTATGAATGAGCAGAACCAGATCGAGGAATACTATCTGATCGACTGGACCTCCCCGGGGGAGGATGAAGTCGGGGACCAGCTCGCCCGGATCACTCGGCAATTTCGAAAGGACCTTGAGGACATGGAGCTGACGGAGCTTTATCTCGAAAAGTTTTGTCTGTTCTGACGGCTCCCTGAGCGGTCGCAAGGGTTCCGGGTACTTTCTACCGGGGTGCTCGCAGGAGTACAACGTCACTAGTTTAAAACGCAGGAGGATTCATATATGAGCAAGACGAACACGGTGCGAAGACATATCACAATTCCGCACAGATATTACGTGCTATTCAAGGAGTATCTAAGGTCGCACCCACACTTCACTTTATCATCGCTGGCGGTGACTGCAGTAATTGAAAAGATATCGCGCTCACGGGGCCCGTGGCTCCGACGCATTCAGGACGTAGAGAAGAAAGCGAATATCGTCATGAGCGAGGATGACTTTTCCTCGTTGACACGGGAGGAGAAATGGAAAGCTTACTCAGGGACATGATCGAGACAAAGACGGAGCCGTGGGCGCATCAGTCTCAAGCCTACCGGAAATTGGGGGACGCTCCCTTCGGGGCACTCCTCATGGAAATGGGCCTCGGGAAATCAAAGACGGCTATCGACCTTGCGTATCATCATTACAGACAAGGGCGAATCGAGCGGGTTCTTTTAATCTGCCCATCCCCCCTGAAATCTCAATGGGCTGAGCAACAGATCCCGGACCACCACCCCGGAAAATATAGGGCGGTTATCTGGGAGTCATCGAAGTCTCAAAGTAAGCGGGCAATCGCAGAGCGGAAATCAAAATTGTGGGATGATCCGGAGGGCCTGAAATGGTTGATCGTTAATGTGGAGGCGTTCAGTCAGGATACATATATGGATCACTTCAGGTCGTACACTTCACACCGCCCGACGATGATCATTGTTGATGAGGCGACACGGATTAAGAATCCGAGCGCGAACAGAACTCAGAACATCCGCCGGGTCGCTCACTATGCCGTCAACCGGCTCATCCTTACCGGGTCCCTGATCACGGGATCGCCGTATGATGCATGGGCCCCGTTTGAGTTTCTGCGTGACGGATTCTGGGGAATGAGCTATTACGCATTCCGCTCACGCTACGGGATCGAGGCCACGGCGGACAATCCTTTCGGGGGAAAGTACCAACGGACCCTGAAGGTCGGGGAGCTACGCAAGATACGAGCGCAGGCGAAGAAGTATGATCGCGCCAGAGTCGCCGCATTCAACGGGATCAGTGAAAGAGATATTCACTATATTATTGACCACCCGGAACTGAATGCCCCGTATAAACATCTGGCCGAACTCAAGACGGCGATCGATTCTGTTTCTGTGCAAGTGAGGAAGGAGGACGCGCTCGATATCCCTCCGAAGATTCATACAAAGATCGATATCGAAATGTCCCCTGATCAGAAAAAAATATATAAGGATCTGAAGGAAAGCCTTATGGCCGAGCATCGCGGTGAGGAATTGACGGTCGCAAATAAACTCGCCCTGATCACCCGTCTTCAACAGGTCGCCGGGGGTTTCTTTCCTCACAACGACAGCGCCCTCGCCCCGACTTCAATAGGAAGCACCAGCACAAAGATCGCCGCCCTTGTCGGTGAGCTTGAAGACATCCCCGGAAGCTCGGTCGTCATCTGGGCCCGATTCGTTGCCGAGATCAAGGCTATCGGCTCAGCACTTGAAAAGAAATTACCGGGGCGTACCGTCGCTGTCTATTACGGCGGCGTTCCTCAAGCTGAGCGGGCCGGTATTGTGCAGGAGTTCCAAGCAGGGAATATCGACACCCTGATTGCGAATCCTGCGACGGCAGGTTTCGGTCTTAATCTGCAAGTGTCCCATACGGCCTTTTACTATTCGCAGGATTTCTCTCTGGAAAATCGCCTGCAGTCCGAGGACAGGATTCACCGGGCCGGTCAATCCGAGGGATGTATTTACGTGGACCTTGTGAGCAAGGGCACCGTCGATGAAGGGATACGGGAGGCGTTGCGTAGAAAAACATCCCTCGCCGATTATTTCGCATCGCATTCCCTTGATGAGTTCATCGGGCGATGATATACTTCAAGTCAGTGTCCCGTATAGGACACTAAAAATATTTTTAAGGAGGCCATAATGGCAGATGATTGGATGGACAAGGTTCCGGGCACTTCACTCGAAGACTCGCTCGCATCCTTATCTCGACTCGTTGATACGTTGGACGTTTTGATTCAAGAGGAGAATCGCGTTGACGCAGAACTGAAGTCGATAAAGGAACGGCGGCGAATACTCGAACAGGAGCATATCCCGAACCTCCTCCAACAGCACGGACTCTCGGAATTGAGATTAGCGGACGGACGGAAAGTGATTATATCAACTGACATCCGAGCCCGCATTCCCGCCGGAGCCGAAGCCAAGCGTACTGTCCTTGACTGGATAAGTAAGAACGGAGGCGGAGGCATAATCCACGACGAGGTTACTCTTGAGGATCCGAGCGGAAAGTTAATCGAGGCCCTTGTTGAACGGGGGGAATCATTCACCCGACTCGACAAGGTAAATACGAACTCCCTTCAAGCACTGCTCCGGGAACTGCTCGGGCTGAAGAAAGGATTCGAACCTAAGATTAGCGCCACGGACGTCCCGGAAGAAGCGGGTCTATTTGTCTTCAATAAAACCAAAATCCAGTAAGGAGATTTACACAATGGCAACAGCGAAAAAAGCACCCGTACAGAAAACATCGTTTCTCGAAGAACACTCAGGCGCAGGTCTTGAAAATATCGGAGCGGACGACCTGCAGGTCCCCCGGTTGAAACTGCTCAACGCCTTGAGCCCCGAGCTTGATGAGGCGAAACCGAATTACATTGCGAAGTCGAGGGCCGGTCAATTCGCCCTGACCCTTCCCGGGATTTCCCTCGGCAAAACAGTCGACGTCATCCCCCTGCATAATCAGACATTCTGGGTCGAGTACCTGCCGTCCCGATCCGGATACGTGGGTCGTCACCTTCCGGGAAGCTTCCCTGTCGATCAGACAGATTTCTCGAACTGGTTCAGACCTGATAACGGAAACGAGATTGTCGAAACCCGTGATTGGGTCGTCCTTGTCAAAGGGCATGAGGAGGTCGGGCCGGTCTTGATGAGCTTCACTTCCTCGGCTATCAAGTCATCGAAGTCATGGATGTCACTGATCGCTATCGAACGGACCCCTGCAGGGAAGGCCGCACCGATCTTCGCTAACATCTGGAAACTGTCCTCGGTGGCAATGAGTAACGAAAAAGGATCTTGGCATGTCGTGTCGACAATGCCGGAGAAAGTCCGGATGATTACCGAGAAAGAGTTCAACGATCATGTGGACAACGCCCGGCAGGTAGCGACCACGATCCAGACTCAGATGCTCCCGGCCCCGTCTCCTGCTCAAGCTGAACAGAAGGCAGTCGCAGAGAAAGTGAGCAAGACGAAGATCGATTACTGATCTGGATTAGTATTTTCTGGGCCCCGGGAAACCGGGGTCTTTTTTGTGCCCTGAAAACTTTTTAAAAAAGTTTCAGAAAAAGGTTGTTTTAATTCATCTCGGGATGTATACTGTATTTATACAATGGAGGACAAAATGACAAACAAAACCTGCAAGCATGACTGGAAAGCTTATACCCTCGCCGGAATTAACTTCCGATGCAACAAGTGTTTCAGGTATGGAAACGAAGTATTGATCTATAACCCAAAGACGGGCCGGGATGAATATCGAATTAGAATGATCAGCCGATAGGTAAGGGGAGGGCAAAATGACAAAGACATACACTGACAAAAACGGCAAGACAATCCATGTCAAGCCATTTGGTAATACTGGAAAGATGGAGGTTGAGCATATTCATCCAACCCACAATAGAGACACCTATTATTATTTTGACAGCGAATCAGAGTTGGCCGACCATCTGAAAAAATACGGAGCAAAATAAATCAAATCGGGGCTTCGGCCCCACGGAGGCAACGATGACCAAAAGCTACAAGGTAATTATGAAACGGCTGGGTGGCGGAATAGAGATCCGAACCATATCGGCGAAAACGAGCGAACACGCCCTTGATAAAGCTGGCCGGATGTTTCCTGAACTTATCCCGATCACTGTAAGACGGAGCGAGGAGACAAAATGACAGATATAAAAAGACAGGAATTAATCGACGAACTTGACGGGATATATGAGGAGGGATACGAACTGGACTGTGCGTTCGGGTATACCCCGCCGATCAGGGCCGACGTGCAGGAAAGAGTCGAAGAAATATACAGATTATTGGAGGAGACAAAATGACGGGATACATGTTCGACCCTGACGGAACGCAATACTTGTACTGGCCGATGACGCGGAAAGAAATCAACGCCCTGCCGATGGTGGACGCGATGACTATCCTCCTCAAGATTGAGGAAGACGGCGCGTTCAAGGGTGAGATTTTCGGAAATAAAATGATGATCGAAATGATCGAGGAGCAGTAGATGAGCGCAGTCACCTTCACCCCGAACGAGTATATCTTTTCACACGGCAAGGCCCCGAGGGGTGAGGGCCTGTGGATGTTCGACCTTGACGGCGAGGTCTTTGAGTTCTTCGGTATGTTCAGCAAGGCCCGGGCCGGGGCAATAACAGAGGCCCGCCGCCGGGGCGCATACCTTGTAAAAGTTCTCCCCTGAAAACTTTTTAAAAAAGTTTCGGAAAAGACTTGTTTTAATTCATCCCGGGATGTATACTGTCTATATCACAAGGGGCATTAGATGAACGAAAGCACAAGAATAACCAAGCAGATGATTGCAACCGAGACCAACACCGAGACCCTTACCGCAATAGCCGAAGAATTGGCCCTCAGAGCCTACTATCTGGTATCTAACAGACGGGGCGACTTTGAAGCCCTCTGTGACCGGAGCGACTATAAGAGCCTTCAGGCCCGATGGGAAATGGCAAACGACAAGCTGGATAATAACCTCGACTGGGGCGACATGATAGCCTAATAGCGACCGGGGCCGGGAGGCCCCAAAGGAGGACAATGTGACAAAGGCAATGAATAAAATTATGGCCGCAATAGAGAAAAACAATGTGGCGATAATAGACCGCAGGAGCATGATCGCAGCCCAGAAGCTCAGAGATATGAGACTCGTAACAATTACAAAATGGGAGACGGCTACCGGCTACTGGAAAGTAGAAAGTGGGATATCACAGTATTCGTAATCAACCGGGGCTTCGGCCCCTGTCCGGGAGGGCAAAATGAACATGATTACCTATCAGAATCTAATTGATGAAAAGAATGAGAACGCAAACAGAATCCGGGATTTCTGGGACACTTGCCAGCCGGGCGGATCTGTAGTTCCCGAAGCTGTACTTGATGCCGAGGAAAGAAATCAGAGAATTGAAGAAACAATCGGGGACCTGCCGACCGTGAATGTTTCCTATTACATCGGACATCGCCGGTACTTTGATTCCGTCATCAAGCTCGGCAAATCATACTTTGATCGGGGCCGGAAGATGACCGCCCGTGCAGGGTTCCGGGGCATAGCCGAGATCGACGAAATCACTGAAGAAATGGATCGGGAGATGACAGCCGATTCGTACTGGTATTAGATTGTCGAAACTCCCCTTCGGGGGAGTCGCCCCGGGACCGACCGCCCGGGGCCTGAAGATGACAGGTCAAGGAGTAGAGAATGAACGGAAACTATAAGGACCTTATGGAGCTGGCCGCAGAGGTCACACGGATCGAGAACGCGAAGCAGGATTACATCGTGCCCGGGGTTAAGATGGCGATGGCCGATGACAATTCCCTGTCGTTCCTGAATGAATCCTATGATACCTATCAGGTTAACGGGGTCGCCCACGGGCAGATCGCCGACAAGATCGGAATCCCGAAAAGGTATTACGACAAAATGGAGGAGGTCCCCGGGCTCCGGGCCTATAATGTGAATCGCTGGATGGAGAAGGATGATCGGAACTTTATGGTCAGGACATTGGACGGCACGGCCCGGGCGCTTCTTTCAGATCGTTACAGGCCGATTGATAATTCAACCGTACTGGGGGGAGTTCTGACCACGCTACAGAATAGGGAGCTGGAAGTCAAATCGGTATCGCTGACGGATCGCAAGATGTTCCTGCAGGTTACGTTTCCGGGGATGACTCGGGAGGTCACGGTCGGCGATGCCGTTCAATACGGGCTGACGATTTCCAACTCGGAGGTCGGGTCAGGATCTATTGATGTTTCGTCAATGATCTGGCGACTCGTCTGCAGGAATGGGATGGTGGCGAAGTCCGTCCTGAACTCAAGGCATGTCGGCAGGCAGGTCGCCGGGGGTGAGGATTATTCGGTGTTCGCTGATGACACGGTGAGGGCCGACGTCAACGCATTCAGGTTGAAGCTCAGGGACACCGTGGAAGCGGCGCTCAGTGATACGCACTTCGACAGGCTGATCGATCAGATGAGACACGCCACGGACGACATGATTATCCGCCCCGAGCAGACGGTCAAGAATGTTACGAAACGCTTTGACCTGTCCGAGGAGTTCGGGGACCTGATCCTCGGAAACATGGTTCAAGAAGGAAACCTGAATCGCTGGGGAATCATCAACGGGATCACTGCTCTGGCGAAGACGGGGATATCCCCGGATCGGCAGTATGAAATGGAACGCCTCGGTCACGAGGTTTTGACCCTGCCGAAGAGTGAATGGGAAGTGATAGCTGCGTAGGAACAGGGGCCTCGGAAACGGGGCCCGAAACTTTTTTCACTTTTTTTCGCCAACTACTTGTTTTAATTCATCCCGGGATGTATACTGTATTTATACAATGGAGGACAATATGACAAACAATACTTTGAAGATCAAAAAAGTAGACGGGGAATATCAGGTCAGGTTTTATGAAAATGGTGTTTACAATGATGCTAAAACCTATTTCACAGATGACAAGGTTGATGCGGAAGAAACAAAGATTGCCATGCTGAAAGAGATTGATGCAGAAGCATTCTACGCCAGCCGTGAGAAGCTTACCCCGGCACAGAGACGTCAGGAATCTGACAAGGACTTCAGTTAATATGAAAGTGTCACTGAAAAACCTGAACGAGTATATCAAAGAATCCTACGACACGGACTTCGTGACTATGTATAAGGGCCCCGGATATTTCTATTTCATATCTGATGACCCGAAAGGATATGCCGGTGACATTGCGTCCCTGTATATCTATGCAATGAATCAGATGGCCTTCGGAAAATGGACCGATCACATTGACGGGGCTATGCAGGATGCCGGATTCGAGAAGGTGACAAAATGACAGAACTGCAGAGAATAGCGAACATTCAAAAGTCGGCCGAGACAATGCAAGCGGAAGTTTTATCAGTAGAGAGTGCAGTCAATACCCGAGAGGATGACATCCTCCGAGACGTATATTGTCGGCTGTCCGAAATTACAGAACTGCTCGGACAATTCTACTAGTCGAAACTCCTCCTCGGAAGGGGGAGTCATTCCGGGACCGACCGCCCGGGGTCTGATGAGACAGGTCAAGGAGTAGAAAATGAAAAGCAAGCAATACGCCGTAGAGAGTGTCAAGGAATTGTTAGCGGAAGCGAATCTCGGGATGCTCAAGGATCTGGACATCCGGACCCGGGACCTGATGAGGAAATACTGGGCCGAGGATAACATCAAAATGGTCGTCACGGCAAACAAGCAAGTTCTGCTCATTCAGGCCGAGATTAAGGCCCGGGAAGACAAGGAGCAGGCGGACAGTATCCGGGCATGGAACTTCGTATCGTAATCAATAACGGGGCCTCGGGGCCCCGGAGGAGTAGAGAATGCGGATAATGCACGACGCGGAGGGAATCATGGATTCCCGGTACTCCGCAATCAGGGATTTGGTAGCGAGGCATGTATCAGGGGAAACGGGGGTCGCTCATGTCAAAGACGCATACGATCAACTGTTCTCAGGTTTTGCGTGGCCGGGTGGGTATACGGTGATATTTACCACCGATGCGGGGGATGTTCTCTGCGGATCCTGCGCCCGGAAAGCTTTCATCATGGAACAGATAGACGTGACGGCAGGATGTTACGATGAAGGGCCTGCAATGCAGTGCGATGAATGCGGGAAGGAAATGGAGTCATCTTACGGGGAGGTGGAGGAATGAACGACAAGCCTACAGATACAGGCGGGAAGCTTCCAGAGTGGGAGTGTCCGCAATGTGGGAAAAGAGGGTGGACCCATGACCCGGTAGATGAGACACAATGGTCGCCTTGTGATGAAAGGGATTGTCCTTATTCTGGGAAACCAGACAACGGGCTTCGGCCCTTGTGTGACGATTGTGGTGGATACGGCGATGTTGATGGCAAAGAGTGTTCAAACCCCAATTGCGAAGAAGGGTATCTTCTCGACACTCCCCGCCTATCTACCAACACCGATGACATGGAGGCGGCGTTCTGGAATTGGCGGCCAAAAATAACACTTCCGACAGATTCACCAACAGAGGCCGCATATGAAGGGTGGAAAGCCGCCTGTGTATGGAAGGAGTCTTAGAATGAACGAAGAACAGGCACGACGATATTTTGCGGGCCTTTCTGAAGGGCGAAGCCGATCGCAATCCGATATTCAGGTTCTCATCGAAACGGTAAAGGACAGGGATTTCAAGATCGAAGCCCTACAGGAAGAGAATCGGGGGCTGAGAGAGGGGATGAAAAATATTGAACTTAAATGCGCCTCATCATTCGAGTACGTCAAATCTGGGGAAATAATGTCTATGGCCACAGGAGCCCTCACCGACAAGGAGTAGAAAATGAAAAAACGGATTAGCATTCTGGCGGTATTATTGACGATCTTAGTAATCGGGATCTGGGCGAACAAGCTCAACGATGAGGCCCTGCAGGTTCAACGGACGGACCCCGGCGGGTATCTTGTGATCAAGGAAGCGGCGATCGAGGATCATCCGTACGACTATGCCCTGCAGTTGTGGGAAATCAATCGGCAGTGTAAAGCATTCGTCGAGGTTTTCCTGAACGATGATCAAGTCGATAGCGATGTCCTGATGCTCGCCCATGTCGAGTTCATTAAGGTGACTCAGGAGGAATGGGCGGCGCTTGTTGACGTTGCAATCAGGGAGCATAAGCCGTACGCATTCCTGTACGGCCCGACCGACTGGGCCATGGTTCAATGGGAATATGATCGGCAGATGAAAGCCCGGGGGTCATTCTGATGCTCGTTAGGATTACAGAAAAGCGGACCGTCACTGCTCCTCAGATTTACAAGGTCGAAGCGGAGCCCGGGGACGGTACCCGGTATCAATACATCATGCGAAAGCACGATAACTATATCTGGTTTTACTCTGATGAGGCATCGACAATAACGTACCCGAAGTTCCTATTCTGGAATCAGATTCGGAGCATGGACATGGGACAGGGACTCAACGAGCTGGCCCGTCATCTTGAGGTCAATCCGTGGACACTGACCGAGTGTATTAATTCAGCCCGTGATATGTATAATGAGGCATAAGGAGAAAGACATGACGGTCACGGAATACGCAAGGCGTGACGGGGTCAATCCCGTCACTGCAAGAATGAAGGCTCGGCAGATGGATGTCGGAACATGGGTTCAGGGGCTCCGGTCCCTGACCGAAAATGAATGGCGACTCATTCAGGAATCGATCCGGCCCTCAAGGGGAAGGCCCCGCAAGGAAGACTGATGCGCTGGGAGGACGCGGAGCTAATTATCATACTCTCAAAGGACCGCTGTCGGCTCAAGGTCGGGCGGTCCTGTCAGGTATGTGGCTGGGATATTGAGGCGGGGGAAAAGGTCCTCTCGCTCGGTGTGATAGATCGACTGGAACGCTGTAAGGCTCGGTGGTTTATCTGCTCAGCCTGCGAGGACCTGTTCCTGTATTCATCTATGGAGGACGCCCCCGGGTACGTTCAGGAATGGCACGAAGGCCAGAGACTCGTAAATGAGATTTGGAGAAAATCATGAGAGAAATTATATCGATCGACATTGAAACCACGGACCCGAATATCATGAAGATGGGCCCCGGGGAAGTCAGAAGGGACGGGCATATCCTCGGGGTCGGTGTGCAGATCAAGGACAAGGCCCCCGATTATTTCATTACCGATCATGCAGGGAAGAAAGACAGCGCTGAGAGACTCCGGAAGCTCCGGAACATTTTAGCGGATCCTTGTCCGAAGGTCTGTCACAATGCGGCGTACGATGTTCCGTGGTTACAGGCGGAGGGATATGTCGTCAACGGCAAGGTCCATGACACCCTGATCGCCGCCTCGCTGTTAGATGAGTACGCCGGGTCATACTCTCTGGACTCCCTTGCTAATAAGTATCTGGGGGAGCGGAAGGGGGATGACGAGATTCGCCTGTACGCTGATACGCAGGGATGGAAGGGGCCGCCGCAATCTCACCTTGAGAAAATGCCCGTCGAGATGGTGGGGAAATACTGCAGGAAGGATGCGGAACAGACGCTCCGGCTCCTCGACATATTCTTGATCACTCTGGGCGAGGAACTACTCAGGGACATTTACGAACTCGAGATTTCCCTGTTCCCGTTGCTCAGGAAGATGAGACGGGTCGGGATCAGGATGGACACGGCGGGGCTGAACACCCTGAGCACTGAGGTCGGGACGGCATGGGCCGAGAAACTTCATTACCTGCAGAAGACCTACGGGGATTTTAACATCCGTTCCGGGGCGCAGATCGCCGAGGTTCTGGATCACTACGGCCTTGAGTATCCCGAGACAGCAAAGGGAAACCCGAAGCTCGGGAAAGCAGAGCTGGCGAAGATTGAGGGCGTCGGGCCTGCGGTCCTTGCAGTGAGAGAACTCGCCACCCTGCAGGACAATTTCCTGAAAGGGGCGTTTCCAAACTTCATGCTGGACGGGCGTCTTCATCCTCAATTTGTGCAGACCAAAAGGGATGAGGGCGGGGCCGTCTCAGGGCGCTTCGCCTGCCGGAATCCGAATCTTCAACAGGTCCCGGTCCGTAATCCTTATTGGGGTCCTCGAATCCGGGGCCTGTTTATCCCGGAGGAGGGCATGGACCTGCTCGCTCTGGACTACGACGGGATCGAATCAAGGGTGTTCGCTCACTTCGCACAGGAGGGGGACACAATCCGCAAGGCGTATAATGATAATCCGGAGCTTGACTATCATCAGGCCGTTGCCGACATGGCAGGTATTGAGAGACCTGCGGCGAAGACAATTAATTTCGCCGCCCTCTACGGTGCAGGGGCGAAGAAGTTAACCGCCGCCCTCGGTCAGGGGGAGGATGAAGGGATGCGGATTCTTAATGCGTATCATAAGAAGTTCCCGGCAGTCAGGGCGACGATGGCATGGGTCGAGCAACAATTGAAGGTTGATAACGACTTCATCCGTACAATCGGGGGGCGCAAGGCCCGTCTCACTCCGGCGCACAAGAGAGACAGTAAATATTATATCTTTCTGAATCGCCTGATACAGGGGAGCGCCGCCGATCTGCTCAAGAAGGCCATGGCGGACGCATGGCAGGCGGGCGTCTTCGATGTATTAGTTCCTCATCTGCTTGTCCATGATGAGGTGGTGTGCTCGGTACCGAGGACAGGCGTCGGCGAGGAGGCCGTGCATAAGCTTATCAATATCATGGAGACCGCTTACGAGTTCAAGGTCCCGATCAGGGTGTCAGGAGGACGGGGGAAAAACTGGGCGGAGGCGCATTAAAAAAGGCCCCGTTGCCGGGGCCCGAAACACTTGTCTGGGAGGACAAGAAGTAGAGGGGACAAGTATAACGCATCAGATTATAGAACGCAAGGCAGAGGCAGAACAGGGATTCGGGGTACAGTTAATCCTATGGGTTTTAAGTTTACATACGATCATGATTCTGATATAATAATCGTCTGAGCATAGAGGGAGGACAAATGGTATTTACGATTCATTCTAGTGATCATCTCGGGGACGCGACCCGTCATGATTATCCGCACACGGCAAAGATAAACAGCGTTGAAGACCTGATCGAGGCGACCCGGAACGATCATACAGTCGGGAACTTTGGAGGCGAGAACAGAGGGAAAAAGAACTTTCAAGGGGCGGACTGTCTGCTCGCAGATATTGATAATGCAGAGCGCATCAAGGAGTACTGGGTCGACCTTGATATCATCAAGGAGACCTTTCAAGAATACACGTTCGCCGTCACCCCGTCCCGTAATCATATGAAGACAAAGGGAAAGGAGTCGGCGAGGCCGAAGTTCCATTTGTACTTCCCTATTCCGTTCACGCCCTCCGCTGAGAAACTGGAACGGCTCCTGCGGTTACTGCATACAAGGTTCGAGGAGATAGGGTTCGACCCTAATGTGAAGGACGCCGCTCGTTTCTTCTACGGGCACGGGGGAAAGCAACAGCCGGAAGCGTTCTGGATTCAGAACGGGAAGCCGATATCATCGGCCCTCGGAGGGAGACCGAAGGGGACCGGTAAACGGAAAATGGTACCGTGGCGGGATCTGACACTTGAAGAGCTGGCGAAGAATCCTGAAATCGTTCCGATCGGGGAACGGTATGAAATCCATAAACGGATTGCGATGTATTGGGCGAATACAGGACTGGACGCCGATCAGATTGAGGCGGCGTTGATTGACTATAATCGAAGGATGCCTGAGCCGAGGGAGATGTTCCACGAAAAGGTGAAGGTCCAGACCCGGGCGCTGGCGGACTCAGCGGCGAAGAAGGTGGAGAAGGAAGGGGGACCGAATCCGAGTTTAGCCTACAATCGGATTCGCAATTATCATAACGTAAAGACTGAGGACGGGCTCGTTAAGGTTCCCGTTCAGGTCACATCGGAGGAGATGTTCGCGGCGATGAAGGAGTTCGTCTCGCTTCAAGACAAGGCGGGCGGGCGGATCCTGACACTCCGAAAGGACCCCCGTCATATCGTCTCGAAGGCCTCGGACCTCCGGGACGCTCTGGAATCAGTAGGGTATGTCTGGGATGTCAGGAACATCGCAGGATCAATGGGAAAGGAAGATATTCTCGTTGCATTTCGCAACCGGTCGGAAGGTATTTCGAGGATGACCTGCGTCCCGGAACACGATATGGAAAAGGGGACACTGTTCGTCCCGCAGATTGAGTTTCCCGAGCCGGGGGAGAATGGGACGTTCCGGGAGTTTCTGGACATATTCACTTTTAAAACCAAACAGGATCAATATCGCTTCGCCGCTGGATTACTCTCGACATATCTGTCCGCCTACTATGACGGCAAGATCCCGATGTTCGCCCTCTTGGCGGAAGCTCAGAACGCAGGGAAAACTACGGTTGTCAGGGAGGCGGTTCGGCTTATCACAGGGATGAGCGCACTGGAACAGAAGGGCGGGAAATATGATCAAGCGGACGATCATGCTCAATTCGCCGGTGTCCTTGGCCTCGCGTCCCGGGCCGTCATCTATGATAATCTGGTGAAGCTGAACAAGGAGGAGGAGGTCGGGATCACCCGTGCGATCACTGATGACTATCGTTCGGCTTGGATGATGGGAGTCAGTCGGACCCATATCCGAAACTCGTATATCTATTTCGCGACGTTCAATGATTCAGAAGGGTTCGGCAAGGATCTGCAGGCCCGTATCGTGGCTGTCAGAATGATGGACCCGAAGGACGTGGACCGTGACAGGCGTGATGAAATCACTGTGGCCCTTTCCTCTTGGCGATTGCGTCAACAGGAGGTCATCGCCGATGTCCGCTATCTGATAGGGTTACAGGAGAAACCGGCCCGGGATTCCTATATACCGACAATGAAAAACGGGGACTGGGCCCTGCGGATTGTCCCTGCACTGCAGAAGGTATTCCCGGAGGTAGACTGTTTTGATTTCTCCTCTGACAGGGAAGACCACCGTATCGATCCGATGATCGGATTCCTGAATGATACCCTGCGTAGCGTGATCAAGGCCCTCGATGATCAGTCGATATTCCCTAAGATCGGGGGCGGATACCAGATTGAGTTCGGGCCGAATCATTTATTCGAGGCCTTCGCCGCTGTCTCCCCTAAGTATATCGAGAGGATGAGCCCCCGGGAGTTCGTCAGAACCCTGAAGGAATATCGGCACGATCTGGGCGGTATTGAGATGGAAGTCGGGCAACGGTACAAGGGCCCGGATCGGGGGCGGATGCTTTATACTTTTACTATCCCGGAAAACGTACACGATTCGATACGGAAACCGGGCAAAAAAGGCCCCATTTCAGTTGAATATTGACGACTTGCAGAGGATTGCAGAGGACTCTGGGATAGCCTATAGCCTATAAACCTATTACCCTGTAGTTTTAGGTTAATTTGCTATGGGCCCTTATACAATCCTCTGCAATCCTCTGCATTTTCG
>RCNG010000050.1_pt1 | contig 41589 bp, 33 predicted proteins | sample 2041371 | NCBI WGS metagenome assembly RCNG01 (sample SAMN09708227, study PRJNA481090) | Marine sediment metagenome, whole genome shotgun sequencing project. | biome: marine sediment; feature: ocean; material: sediment; isolation source: Sewage treatment plant 1 marine sediment (STP1) ... | reverse complement strand
GCTGAGCAGGAACCGGCCGATATACCGACTCCCCGATCTGACGATCTAGAAATAGACTCCTGCCGCGATACCGAGCCCGTCCCAATCGGAAATGACATACTTGAGTTCGGCAAATGCCGCCAGCTTCTCTGTCAGCATGAAGTTCACGCCCCCGCCGGCGTTGACCCCGAACTCGGAAAAGTCGAAGTCGGTCTTGAAATTCAGGCCCACCAGGGGATAGAAGCGGCTGGTTCCGCTATCGGACTTGATATTGAAATGGTAGTCCACACTCAAGTCCAGGACGACATCGCTGGCGAAGAGTACACCTGCTTGCCCGGTGATCTGGGAAATGTCTCCGCCCAGCCAGAAATCCTTGCGGCCCTGGACTCCGAACTCACCGTCAAAAAGCATGAGGCCGGCGCCCCAACCCCTTGTTTCGGCGAGGGCGGGAACGGCCAGAGTGAGGAGGGCCGCGGTCAACAGGATGAACTTGATCGATTTCACCATCGACTCCTTTCGATTTAACCGGCCGGTGGCCGATCCATGGTGCGGACATTTGCCGGTAGGTTAACCACCCATGATTCCGGTTGCAACTTCTGATCTAAAATGGGCCCCGGCAAAACCGCCGGGGCCCGAAAAAAGGCCGAAGGGAACCCTATTCGACAGTCGAAGTGCACATGGGGCACCGGGTAGCCTTGATGGGGATATCGCTGAAACACTGGGAGCAGCCCTTCGTGGTGGGCTCCGCCGCGGGCGCCTCTTCTTCCTTGCGCTTGGCCGAGTTCATGCTCTTGATCAGCATGAAGATGGCGAAGGCGATGATGATGAAACTGATGATGGTGTTGATAAACGTCCCGTAATTCAACGTCACCGCACCGGCGGCCTGGGCGTCGGCGAGGGCCGCATAGGGGCCCGCCACTTCCACGCCTTCCTTGAGGACGGCGAACATGTTGGAAAAGTCCACCCCGCCCAGCAACAGCCCGATAGGGGGCATGAGGACGTCGGCAACCAGGGACTTGATGATGGTCCCGAAGGCGGCGCCGATCACGATACCGACCGCCATGTCCATCACGTTGCCGCGCATGACGAATTCCTTGAATTCCTTAAACATGCAATCACCTTTCATGGAATTGGATCATTGGAAACTACAATTCAGTAGACCATGGGTCCGGCGAAAAGTCACAAGTTTTTCGATTTATATTGGAAAATCGGGGCTTCCCGAAGAAACTGGGTTCCACTGGGCACCAGGGTATTTGACAGAAGGGGTTCGAATGGCCACGCGCCTCGTCTACATTCCTGAAACGGATCCGGATCTGCCTCAACTTGTTCACGAGCATGAGGTCGATTTCCAGTGGATTCCGGGACGTACCACCACACAGCTGAAGGCGAATGTCGCCAAGCTGCATCTCGCGGCCGCCCACCGGAAACTGGCACCTCTGCTCGAGGTTTCGGCGGTGACGGAGGATCCCTTCGGGGTCCAGATTTGTCCGTCGAACCTCACGGTGAAGGACGAACGGTCCTACCTGGTGCCGGTGGTGGCCGCCTTTCACGGCAGCAAGGTTTTTTCGGACGGTGGTCCCTTCAACGACCTTTTCCGCAAAACCGAGGGAGAAATCCTCACCGACAAGAGGTTGACCCAATCGGGACGCCTCGCCGGGTATCGGTTCCTGGGCCTGGAGTGGGGCCTGAAATCCGGCACGATGTTCTACGACTGGTTGTCCGTCCACGCGATCCATCGCCAACCGCAACTGCGCTCCGGTATCGTCCGGTACATGGGATACACCGATGTCGGGTGCCGTTCCGCCGATACATCCGCCTGCCACGCCCGGTCCTGCGCCCTGTATGTGGCTCTGGCGGCCAAGCAAATCATCGACAAGGTGACCGAGGACCAGGATCTCTTCATCAATACCCTGGTCCGGGACTCTTTCTACCGGTTTTGATCCGAGGTGGTTTTTTGAACGACCCGCAGGAAGGTTCACTGGTGGCCCCGTGGATTTGATCTACCGCATCGCCGCCGACGGCGTGGTGGTCATCCACCTCGCGTTCATCCTGTTCGTGTTTCTGGGAGGATTGACGTTGTTCAGGTGGCCCTGGATGATCTGGGTCCACGTCCCGGCGGCCGTATGGGGCGGCATAGTCGAATTCACCGCCGCGCCCTGCCCGCTGACGCCACTGGAAAACTATCTGCGCCGGGTGGGGAACGCGGAAGCCTACAGCGGGGGCTTTGTCGACCACTATATCGTGCCGATCGTCTACCCTCCCGGCCTGATCCGACAGACCCAGGTGGTGCTGGGGGTCCTGATCCTGGCGATCAACCTGGTCATATACTACAAGTTCCTGACGGGAAAAAGAAAAGCGGGTGAACCCAAGGGATGAAGCTGCGCCCCTGGCACATCGGTCTTATCATTGTGGGCGCCGTCTTGCTGGGGTTGGCGGTTTTCGGTATCCTGGCGGCCGGGGTAACGACCGTCACCCGCCTGGATACCGATACTGCCCGGAGTCATTTCGAGGCGGTGGTCGATTCCCTGGATCTGGGGCCGCCGCGGCTGATGCGGGACGGGAAGGGCAGGTTCACGAACCGGGACCCGGCGGTGGCCTCGGAGGGTGGCGCCCCGACCAACCTGAGCGTGATGGTCTATCGGGCGGATAACCGCCGTCTCATCAGGTCGGATATTCCGTTCTGGTTCTTCCGGCTCAAGGGTCCTGTGGTCCAGCTGGCTGTCCGGGACAGCGGCTTCGACATGAAAGACCTGGGCATCAGACCGGCCGATATCGCGAGGCAGGGTGCAGGCTTCATAATGGACGAATCCTTCGCCAATGGCGACCATCTCCTTGTCTGGGCGGAATAGTCATGCTTCCTGGAGAAACGCAGTGATCCACCTTCTGCTCAACACACCGCGCGAGGCCGTCGTTGGCGAGCTGTCCAACGACCAGATGAGTGAGAAGGCCACCGCCGGGGTGCCGCTGATCGACATTCGACGCTCCTGGGAGTGGGAGGAAACCGGGGTGATCACCGGCAGCCACCTGATCACCTTTTTCGACGACCGCAACCGATATGACCTGGACGGTTGGTTGGCCCGGTTCGATGAGGTGGCCAAAAGGACCGGGCCCTTCGTTCTGGTTTGCCGCCGGGGCATCCGGACCTTCAAACTGGGCCGTTTCCTGGATGGGAGGCAGGATTTCCTGCAGGTATTCCACCTCCATCACGGCATCAACGGATGGATGGAGGAGGAGAGGGCGGTTGCGCCCTTCTGCGAATGATCCGCTCATGAACCGGCAACCCGAGCCCGGAGAGATGTGATGCTCAAGAACCTATCCGGCGGTTTGGCCTGGGCCGGCGCTTTTCTCGTAGCCGCCGTCTGCCTGGGTCCGGTGTGGAGGGACTGGTCGCACTCGGTGGTCGCCCCGTTCGGCGGGATCGACGCCATGCTGCAGCTGGGCATCCTGGAATGGACCGCCCGCCATTGGAGCGATCCTTTGACCTGGGTGGATCTGCCCATATTTTTCCCCGTGCCCGGTGCCCTCGGTTTCATGGACTCCTTGCTGGGGCAGGCCTGGCTGGTGCTCCCGGTGCGTCACCTGCTGGACCCCACCGCGGCCGGACTCTACAACTACGCCTTCCTCGGCAGCCTGCTGTCGGCCATCGCCGCCGCCGCGATCCTGTGGCGGGCCACCGGCGGCGGGTTCTGGACCGCCGGGGTCTTTGCCCTGGCCCTGGTGGGCGCCCCCTATACCCAGGCCCAGATCGGCCACCTGAACCAGCTGCCGCCTCCTTTCGTCTTGATCGCCCTGGCGGCCCTGATCGTGGCCCTGCGCGGCGATGAGGAGGACCGACCGAGGGCCTGGGCCTGGTGGGTGCTGGGTGGGGCCCTGTTTCTCCAGGCAGCCTGGGGCTGGTACGGATTCGCCCACGCCTTGATCGGTGTGGCCACCCTGAAGATCTTCTGGGTCGTGGGCGGCCTGCGCCGCGGACAGGGACTGCTCGGGCAGGTTGTTCCGGTGATTCGCCGCGCCATCGTGCCCGCTGTATTGACTGCCGTGGGGGTCGTCCTGCTGGCGCTGCCCCAGCTGAAACTGGCGGAGAACTATTCCGGGTTCACCCGCCAGACTGTGGAGGTCCGGGTGGGCAGCGCCGATATCCAGCACTTTCTCAACCGGGGTGTCTACCGGGGCGAGCCGGCCGACTGGATCGGACGCGGGGCCGAAGGAAAGGCCCGATACGAGGACCGCCACCGGCAGGTCCTGAACCCGGGTTGGGTGGCCCTGGCGCTGGCCCTGGTGGGATGGATCATGCGGGGCGAACTTTCCGCCTCCCGCCGCCGGACCGGAAGCGGTCTGCTGGTCATGGGGCTGGTGGGTTTGATCCTGGCCTTCGGGGATTCCGTAGGCCTTCCGGGAACCGACCGGCGGTTTCCCCTGCCGCTGGAATGGCTGCGAACGGTGGCGCCGCCCTTCAAGGCCTTCCGTGGGGCCTGGCGGTTTTCCTGGCTGTTCGTGATCGCGGTGTCCTGGTGGGCCGCGGCCGGTGCCGAAGTCCTGGTGCGTCGCCCCGGGCTGGTCGGCCGCCTGACGCCGGCGCTGATGGCTCTGCTGGTCCTGGTGTCGCTGCCGGCGGGAGTACCCGCTTTGAAGGTGCCGCTGGACGGCCGCCCCCTGTGGCCGGCCTTCCCCCAGCCCGGGCCGGTGGTGACATTGCCCGCTCCGCCCACCGAATATGACGAGGATATCACCGAGGCCCTCTGGATCGCCCGGACCCTGGAGACGGGCCAGCCCGTGACCGGTGGGGCCACCGGCTGGGTGCCCCCCGAAATCGTGAAATTCCGGGTGGACCTCAAAGCCTGTGAAGAAGGGGAAATGGACCCGGCCCGGCTGCTGGAATCCTGGCGGGAGATGGGTCTGGTTTCGGCAGAAATCGCCTTGAGGCCGGGTGACGCACGACGCATCGATTTCTGGCGGCAGACGCTCCTGGCCGCCGGGGCGTTGCGGAGCGAACCGTGGCCCCATCCGGGTTACGAGATGTATCTGCTGCCCTGACCGGTCAGTCGCATTTGCGCATGGTCAGCACGGGGCAGTTCGCCCGGCTGACCACCCGCTCGGCCACGGAGCCGAAGACGATGTGCTTCAGTCCAGTGCGACCGTGCGTGGCCATGAAGATGGCGTCGACCTTCTCCTCGTCGGCAAACCTGATGATTTCCTCCGCCGGGTGGCCCAGCCTGACTTCGAGACCGGGTTCGATTCCCTCGGCAAAGCAGAAGCGGGCCACCGCCGCCAGCTGCGCGCTGGCCTCCCGGGACACCTGCTTCTCGTAGGCCACGGGGTCGAAGGTGATGTCCGCGGCTTCGATCTGGGGACTCGGCAGATGCTGGATGGGTTTGTTGACGTAGAGGACGAGGACTTCCGAGCCGAATTTTTCCGCCATTTCACTGGCCATTTTCAGCCCGCACAGCGATGCTTCGCTGAAATCGGTGGGGCAGAGGATCTTCTGGAAGGGAAACATGGTCCGACCTCCTTTTTTCCCGCACCCGCGGGGAAGGAATGACTGGTTTCCTGCCGATACACAATCTACAAAGGTTTGCCCGACATGGCCTTCTATGCGGACTTCGCCGGACATTACGAAATGATCTTCCCCTTTCGCAAGGCGGTGGCCCATTTCCTGGACGACTGGATGCCCGAAAAGGGGAGGATCCTGGACATCGGCTGCGGCACCGGACGGTATTGCCAAGCGCTGGACCGGACAGGCCGGCAGACCCTGGGGATCGACCTGGATCCGGGAATGATCGGCGAGGCGGAGCGTCTTCATCCCGCAGGTGAATTCCGAATGTTGAGCATGGAGGAAGTCGGCCTGCTGCCCGAAGGTGGTTTCGCGGGTGTTTTCTGCATCGGCAACGTCCTGCCCCACCTGTCGGCCCACAGGTTGGCCGATTTCCTGGAGAACGTCTACGGTCTGCTCGCCCCGGGTGGGGTCTGGGTTTTCCAGACCGTGAACTTCGACCCCATCATGACCGAAAGCAATTATGTTTTCCCGGAGATCAACCTGCCTTCCCAGCAACTGACCTTTCTGCGCTGGTACGAGGACATCCGTCCCGACCGCCTGGTTTTCCACACGAGCCTGTCCGGCCCCGATGGGGAGATCTTCGCGGGGGAGGTGCCCCTTTTTCCGCGAACCAGTGTTGATTTCGGTCTGGGACATCGTGCGGCGGGATTCAAAAATCTGGGCCACTTCGCCGATTTTTCAGGCCGGGGTTTCCACCCGGAGGAGTCCTCGGGCAGCGTCTACGTCTGGGAAAAACCGAAGGTCCGTTAAAGGGCGGCAGGGGGTCACTTCGGATTCAGGAAAAGAGGCTCGCCGTCGTTGACGCCCCCGTGGATGATGCCGTTTTCGACATAGGCCCCACTGAGGGCGTTCCTGCTGATCGACACGGGATTGATTCGGGACTCGAGGAGTTCTTTGTCCTGGAACAGGGTGGCGAATATCGCGGGAAAAACATCCTGCAGGATGGAAATATCATCATATACGGACCCGGACCCTGCGGGCCATTTGATGGCCAGAAAAGTGCCCAGTCGGTCCTGGATATCATCGCGGGAAATTTCGGAAACATCGTAGTGGTCACCGGTCTCGTTGCAGTTCTTGGTCAAATAGGGACCATGATCGCCCGCCACGACAATGATGGCATCGGGATTCCGCCGGTTGATCAGCTCGAGGTCCTGTTTCATCTCGATATTGGCCTGGGCCAGGCGCTCCGCGAAGAGGGCGGTTTCGTCGGGCCGGCAATTACCTGAATTCTGGCTGTGCCCCGGCATTTCGTCGTGCATGTAGATGAACCTGGGGGTCTCCGGGATCTTGTCGAAGACCTTGGATTTGTATTTCAGGAATTTTCCGTGCGGAGGATTGTCGATCTCGACATCGAACCTGAATTCCCCCATCAGGATCGCTTTTACAAGCAATTTATGGGTGGCCTTCAGACCTGGAAAGGAGAAGTCGTAGCTCGATTCGACACCCTGGAAGAAATAATCGCCGAAGAAAATCCCACCGGTGGAATATCCGAAATTCTTCAGAAGATTGGGCACCACCCCGTCTCCCGATACGGCCTTTCTGGGATTGTCCAGGTTGGACAGGGATACGTTCAGGGTCCGGCTCATGGAACTGACGGTCGCGGCGGCCACCGAATAGGTCCCCGGATAGATTTGAAATCCCTGGCCCTGCAGGTATAGTTCCTGGGCGCTGTTGTCGATGCCGTAATGCCGAAGGGTTTCGTTGCCTACGTAGGCGTCATAGATCAGCAGGTAGATGTTCGGTGTGGTAAGAGGTTGTCGTGAGCCCACCAGCCCGACCAGCGGGCTGTCGTATTCCGTTCTGATGGGGACCGTTACTTCGGGTTCATGGGTAAGGGCCTGGTTCACGGAGTTGGCCAGGAAGAATCCGGTGACCACGACATAGAGGAATCTCCGGCCGATGAAACGGCGGATCAGCAACCCCACGAGAAACACCCCGCCGAATACACCCATCTGGATGAAAAGGTTTCCCCGTTCAAACCACCGGAATTGCGCGCTCAAGAAGGCCATGTTGGTGATCGTAAAGGTGAAGGCCAGCCCCAGGATCGTCATGGTCTCGGTCGAGCAGACGATCCCCAGAAGGGCCGGGATCACGAAGATGAAAACCACCGAGAAAACCGCGAAAACCGCCAGCACATACAGCGATCCGTAGGGTGACAGGATGTCCTGGTTGTTGACGATATACTGGGCGACAGGTGCCAAGGGGAGCAGGACCAGGAAGAGATCGCCCCAGGGGGGCCTTTGGGTGGAACGGCCAAAGGTCAGCCGGGTCCCTTTGCTCCCCATGAAGAGCAAAAGGAAAACGAGGTACAGCCCGACCGCGGCCACCAGGATCGGTTTCCAGGCGTGGCCGACAAAGTCCGCGGTCACGTTGGCGCCGTCTTCGGGAAGGAACCAGGAGAGGAAACTGGAAAAGGAAACCAGATAGAGGACCAGGATGACCAGGGGAACGAGGATCTCCATCCACTTTCCGGACCGGACATATTCCCCAAGGGCAGTTCGAAACGGCACTTCGGTCAAAACTTTCCCCCTGCATATGGTCGCCCCATGAACGGGAGGGCGAAAGTCCGGCTATCTCTTGCGCATCAGGTAGAGCGTCCGCTCGCTGCCTTCGATGGCGTGCTGGTCGAGAATCTCGAAACGGTCGGCAAAGGCCTGTTCGAAACCATCCTGGTGATAGGCCGGAAAGACATCTTCCCGGGTGGCCAGCAGGCGCTGGACCTGGGAATCGCTCTTCGGCACGAATTCGATGATCAGGTGATTCCCGGCCCGCGCGAAAAAATCGGCCAACCCCCCGAGGGGCACGTTGTTGCTGATGGCCAGGTGATGGATGAGCGCCAGCGCGATTACCGTGTCGGCGGGTCCCCGATCCAGCAGGGCGTCCCGTTCCCGGTGACCCCAGCCGAGGCCAGGGCTGGGATTGGTCAGATCCATGACCAGTGGCAGCATTTGGGGCCGTCCGCCCCCTCGGCAGGCCAGCCAGTTCTGCTCCACCGCGGCCGGATCGATGTCCGCCGCCAGGGTGAACAGGCCCCGTTCGCTGGCCACCTGGCTGAAGAAGCCGTTGTTGGCGCCGAGATCCCAGACGACGCGGCTGTCGGTCTTGTCCAGCAGGGTGCCCACAAGATCCTTTTTGATTTGAAGCGAGGCGTCGGAGTAGTTGGTGTCGCTGTAGTACTCGCCCCATTCCGTGCCGCCGGGGCGCCACTTCAATCCCGCGACGGCCCCTTTCAGGCTGTCGACGATCCCCAGCAGGGCGTTTTTGCCGACCTTGGCCGAACGGTTATTACTCTGGCGATCCTGGTGCTTCCTCTGGCTGCTTGCGTGGGCGTGGATGTGCATCAACAAGCCGGGGGAAAGCCGGGTCTTCAGGGGCAGCAGGCGCGAGGCCAGATCCACCGGAACACCGTCGATGTTGGTCCGCAGCAGGGACCCCAGCCTGACGTCGCACCGCGCCATCAGGGCCAGGGGCGCCAGGAAATGCTGGCAGAATTGTCGGTAGGCGACCCAGGGGGAGCCCTCCTGGTAGACGGTGAACGAAAGGGAGTCGATGAGCACCGGCCGGCCTTCATGGAACTGGATATTGAAGGCACTGGCGTCCTTCAAGGTCAGCCCCCGGTTCAGGGCCAGACGCTGAATGCGAAGGGTGGCCAGGCCCGCATCCTTCAGCTGGGAAAAGCACCATTCGTAGGGATAGCTGATGAAGGGCAAGGGTTCCGGCTCGATAATCCGGAACGCCTCCTGGTCGCGGGCCATATCCAGGGAAACCTCGCGATGGGAAACGAGGAGGCCTTTGGCAACCAGATGGTCGTAGAGTCCCGACTCCTGAAGCAGCCGGTAGTCCTCTTCGTAGGAGCGATTGATTTGCCGGTAGAGAACGCCCTGATGCCGGAAGAGAAATCCGCTCGGATCCCGGAAGGACGCGGCGAGGGGTCCGTCATTCATCGAGGTCTTCGTCCTCGGACGTTGATTTCCCCGTGAAGAGGGACTTGATCCGGTGCCAGAACATCTTCACCGTAAAACCGGCGCCCACCACCACGGCGATGATGCCCTGGATCACGAAACTCCCGGATCCCGGGTCGAGATAGGCGAGGGCAGGGGTCGGCACCAGGATCAAGGCCAGAATGACGGCCAGCGCCCAGGGGGCCAGAGGGCCGCCGCGGGAACTTTTGGGTGCGGAATTGATTTGCATCCTCCTTGTGAGTGAAACAGTTCCAATTATCGGTTCCTGCAATCAGGCAACAATATGATCGGCCCCTTCGTTTTGTAAAGTCCCGGATCGGGGACCCAAACCTGGATCTACGGGAGGTCGTTCTTGCCAATTGCCGGTGATCCTGATATTTCTGCAGGTAAGCTGCAGGGATTGCGCCCTTCACGGAACAAAGGAAAACAAGATGGAGCTTTTCCGGAAACCCACCTCGCCCAGGGGTGTCCTGTCCCTAATTGTCCTGGGCATCGCCTGGATGATCTGCGCCGCGGTCCCGTTGGCCCAGGAAGAGCCCGCCGGAAATTCGCCGGTCACTCTGTCGGGCGACTTCAAATCGGCCATCGTCATCGACGCCGAAACGGGCTTGGTCCTGGTGGCGGCCGATGAGACCCAGCGCCTCCAACCTGCTTCCATGCTGAAGATGATGACCGAGCTGATCGTCCTGGAGCACGTGACCGAAGGCGAGCTCAAATTCGAGGACCAGGTCAAGGTATCGGCCAAGGCCAGCCAGATGGGAGGGTCCCAGGTCTACCTGAAGCACGGCGAAGTCTTCACGGTGGAGGAATTGTTGCACGCCCTGGCGATTCATTCGGCCAACGACGCCGCGGTGTCCCTGGCCGAACACGTGGCCGGATCGACGGACGCCTTCATCGACCTGATGAACATGAGGGCCAAGGACCTGGGCATGAGCGACTCGAAATTCCAGACCGTTCATGGCTTGCCGCCCGGCTGGAAACAGAAACCCGACCTGACCACGGCCCGCGATCTGGCCATCCTGGGCCGGGAGCTGATCAAGTATCCCGACGCCCTGGAATGGGCTTCGACCAAGACCGCACCCTTCCGGGGCGGGAAATTCACCCTCTACAATCCCAACAAGCTGGTCGGAAATTACCGGGGCCTGGACGGTCTGAAGACTGGATACACCGGCCCGGCGGGTTTTTGCGTCACCGCCACGGCGATTCAGAAGGGCAAGCGCTTGATCTCGGTGGTCATGGGGTGTTCTACCGACAAGGCCCGTGCCATCGAAACGACCCGTCTGCTCACCTACGGGTTCAACATGTACCAGCAGGTCCCCGTGATTCCCGCCGCGGGCGAGGTGCTCCCGGATCCAGTCGCGGTCAAGGGCGGCAAGAAGAAAAAGGTGACCGTGGCCTACGGTTCGTCCCTGACAGTAAGCGTGCCCCGTCATCGGGAAAGTGATATCATCATCCAGAACAAGATCAACGAACCGGTCCAGGCCCCCTTGACCCTGGGCCAGGAGGTGGGCCGGGCGGTGGTCCTGTTGGACGGCCTGGAACTGGGCAGCGTTCCCATCGTGACCATGGAGGAGATCGCCAAGGGCAATTGGCTCAATCGCTTGCTGAATTGAGGGGGACATGGGGGATTTCTCGACATCATCACGGAACGGCTTCCAGAGGGGCGACCCAGGTCGGATACCCGCTGCTCAATATGGGCAGCGGGTTTTTTGGGGGCGCGGGACTCGAACCGTGCTCCTATTCGTCGGGGTTATTCTGGCCCTGGGCCTGGCCGGCTGTGGAGGATCCTCAAGTGAAAAATGCTTGGACCCGACAAGCGCCAACTATTTCGCGGACGTGGATTCCCTGGGGATTGATGAATTCCTGGCCCTGGATGCCGACCGCCGCCGGGCCAGGCGCGAAAAAGCCGAAGTCTGGTTGGACCGGTCCCGGAACGCGGACAAGGCCATCGACAGGGTACACGCCCTTTCGAATGCCGCGGGTCTGACCCCGGACGATCCCGAGATCTGGCTCGGTTTGGCCAAAGTCTGGCGCTGGGTGGGCGAGAACCTTCGCACGGAAGCCTGCCTGGACAACGCCGCGACCGCGGTCCGCATGCTGGGAAATTCGGGTTCCGACCTGATAGCACGGTCTGGGGGCTACAAGAAAGATGTCGCCCTGCGCACGGCGATCCTCAGGGCCTGGCTGCACTATGGCCGGGCCGAGTATCAGGAAGGCCTGAGCTGGGCGCGGGCCGCCGGGCAGCTCGAACCGGGCAACGCCCCCGCCCGCCAGGTGCGCGGGGTGATCGTGGCCAGCCTGGGCCACCGTTCCCAGGCTCTCGAAATCGCCGGTGACCTCCAAAGGGCGCGGGGCGACTACACCGACGTGGCCTGGATCATGTCCAATCTCGAAAGGTCCCTCGGTCGACACCGGGAAGCCTTCAACTATTTCCTGAATCTGCGGCCCATCGAGGAGCACGCGGCGGAAAACTGGCGGGACATGGGGCTGGCCGCCGAGCGGGTGGCCGAGTGGTCCTATGCCCGGCGCTGGTACCAGGAATCCGCGGCCCACCTGCCTTTCAAGGACACCACCTGCCTGACGAAGCGTTCCCACCGGCGGCTGGATACCCGGACAGCCGGCCATGAACAACCGGTCTGGCTGGCGTTTGGCCGGCATTTTGTCACGGGATCCAGGTCGGCCTACACCGCCTTTGCCCTCGAGAAATTCGACCAGGCGGAAACAGCCGAGGAAAAGGTCGTCTGGGCCGGTCTCCTGGTCAATTCGGCGGGGATCTGTCTGAGGCTGGACGAGGACAAGCCCTGGGCCCTGCGGGCCCGGGGAATCGTGTTTTCCCGGACAGGCAAGGAAGACCGGGGCTTGGAGGATCTGAAGGCGGCCGCCAGGGGGCTTGAGGTCCTGGGTCTGCAGGACGCCAGGGTGGAAGCGGAAATAGGTCATCTCCTTCTGATAAGGGAGCAACAGCGGAAAGCCATCGACAGCCTCCGGCGAGCGGTGGCCCTGGATGCGGAGCAGGCCGCGGCCTGGAGTGACTTGGGCCTGGCCCTGATCATGACCGGGGACCGTGTGGAGGCCGATAAGGCCTTGAGCCGGTCACTGGAACTCGATCCATCGTCCGTGACGGCCTGGTACAACCGCGGACTTTTGCACATGCACGACGGGGACCTGGAGCAGGCGGAGGAGGATCTGCTCAAGGCCGCCGAACTCGCCCCTGAAAACCCGGATGTAGCCCGGCTTCTGCAGCAGGTCGTCCGCAGGAAAAATGAAGGTCCTTGATCTGATGATCCGGCGTGGACTGGCCCATTTCTATTGGTGATCTTTCCTCTTTGTTGGTAGACTGGTGGCAGCCGGGCCCTGGGCCCGGTCCTTTTACGTACCATTTCGTGACCTGCGTGCGCATGGTTGCCAAAACCCAGCTTAATTCGACTTCTCGACGGGAGAATGATTCACCTCATGAAAACCCGAACCATCGGTATGCGCAGCGCCCTGGCCGTGTCGGCGCTCATCTGCGGAGTGCTGCTCCTGGTGGGAGGCTGCACCGTGGGACCGGACTATGAGACACCGGACCTCGAGGCGGTGCCCGACGCCTGGGAGAACGCCGCTGCAGAGGACCTCGCCGACTCCACCGACACCCTCGAAAGTTGGTGGTCGGCCATGGGCGACACGCTGCTGGACACCCTGGTGGCCTATGCCGAAATTTCCAGTCCCGACGCGGCCATTGCCGTGGCGCGGATCCGCGAAGCGCGAGGTTACCACCAGATCGCCGGTGGGGACTACTATCCGCAGGTCGGCCTGGACGGGTCCTGGACCCGCACTGAATTTGGGGAAAACACTTCCCTGGGGGCCATCGCCGCGGCAGGGACCAATCCGGCCAACAATTGGGAATTCGGTTTGGGCGCCAGCTGGGAACTCGATGTGTTCGGCCGCGTGCGCCGGACCCGCGAAGCGACCGGGGCCCTGGTTGAAGCTTCGATCGAGGACTACCGGGACGTCCTTGTGTCCCTGCAGGCTGAGGTCGCTCTGAACTACACCCAGGTCCGGACCCTTCAGTTGCGGCTTGAATTCGCCCACCAAAACGTCAAAAGCCAGCGGGAAACGATGGAAATCGTCATTGCCCGCGAGGATGCCGGGTTGGTCCCCCTGCTGGATGTGACCCGGGCCCGGTCGAACCTGGCCAACACCGAAGCGACCATTCCCCAGTTGGAAACGTCCCTCGAGAAATCCCGCAATCGTCTGGCGATCCTGTTGGGGATGCACCCCGGTTCCCTGGATGAAAGGCTGGGCGGCTACAATGAATTAGGTGATCCCAATACTGATTTAGCTGTCACCCTACCGGCGGAACTGCTTCGCCGACGCCCGGACGTCCGTCGCAGTGAACGGGAGCTCGCGTCCCAGACCGCACGCATCGGGGTGGCTACCGCCGATTTGTACCCCAGTTTCTCCCTTTCGGGTTTCATGACCCTTCAGGCTTCGGAATTCAGTGATCTGGGTCAGTCCGGCGCTTTCGGCTGGTCTCTTTCTCCGGCGCTCAGGTGGAAGCTGTTCACCGGCGGGAAAATCCGGGGGCAGATCAAGGTCGAGGAAGCCAAGACCGAACAGCTTCTCGCGACGTATGAAAAAACCGTACTGAATGCCCTGGCCGAAGTGGAGAACAGCCTGGTCGCCTTGAGGCAGGAGGAAATCAGGCGGGAACTGTTGAATGTCGCAGTGGAATCCTCCCAGCTATCGGTCGAACTGGTCCACACGCAATACGTGGAGGGCCTGACCGATTTCCAGAGCTACCTGGATGCCCAGCGGGTCCTTTTCGATCAACAGGATGCCTTCGCGCAGTCCCGGGGTACCGTATATGCCAATCTCATCAACCTGAACCGCGTCCTGGGGGGCGGCTGGTCGCTGGACGACCCCGCACCGGATCTTCCGGTGGAGGAAGATGCCGTGGCCGCCAACGATTCAGCTGAACCGTCCGCACAATCAGAAGAGGTCGACCGATGATGCATCAGGTTTTTTCCCGAAAGGATGAATGGATGGGTACACCCTCGGGGATGTCCGCCGTCAGGCAAACACTGGTCCTGGGTGGGATGATGATCCTGGCCCTGTCCCTGTTCGGATGTGGCAGCGAGGAGCCGCCCGCACGCCAGGCGCCGCCGGTGACCGTCGGCAAACCGACGATTTCCACCGTTCGGGAATACGGTCTTTTTACGGGGTTCAGCCGGGCTGTCGAATCAGCCGACGTGGTGGCACGGGTGGCTGGAACCCTTGAATCGGTGGACTTCGAACCGAGCTCCCAGGTCAAGAAGGGGGATCTCCTCTTCACCATCGAAAAAACCAAATACAAGGCCCTTCGTGATGCAGCTGAAGCCTCACTGCATTCGTCGGAAGCCGATCTTCTACGGGCCGAGACCGAGCTCAAGCGCGTTGAGAAAGCAAGCAAGAGCAGGGCCGTCAGTGAAATGGACGTGGACCGCGCGCGGGCTGATCGGGACATGGCCATCGCTGCGGTGGCTCTGGCTCGGGCCAACCTCGACGAGGCCGAATTGAACTACAGCTACACCGATGTGGTCTCCCCGCTCGATGGAGTGGTGAGCCGCCGGTTGGTCGATGCAGGCAATCTGGTTGGCCAGAGTGGCCCTACGAAATTGACCAGGGTCAACAAGCTGCAGCCCATCCACGTCTACTTCCACGCTCCCGAATCCCTGGTGCTCCGCTTCATGAAAGGCAGGGCCATTGATGTGGATAAGGAAGTGAAGAGTGATGACCACGGGATTGGGCATGTGGCCCTGGCCAACGAAACGGGTTACCCCCACGAGGGCAGGATCGATTACATCGACAATGAGGTCGATACCCGCACCGGTACGATCGAAATTCGTATGGTCCTGGAAAATGCCAACCACGAACTCTTTCCGGGTCTGTTTGTCAGGATCAAGCTGACGGGCAATGAGATCCCTGACGCCGTTCAGGTTCCGATGACGGCCGTTGGAACGGATCTGGGCGGGAAATATGTGCTCACGGTGGGTGAAGGCAATATTGTCGAACAGAAATACGTGATTCTGGGCGAGGCCCAAGAGGGCGGGCTGGTTCACATCGAGAGCGGTCTGGAAGGCACCGAGACGATCATCGTCAACGGACTGGTCTTCGCGCGGCCCGGCCTGCCGGTTACTCCATTGACTCCGGAACAGTTCGAGGCCATGAAGCAACAGGCCGCCCAGAAGTAGTTTTCTACCTGGCGCGGCCGTCCCCGTGGGCGTCGCGCACAGCAGGCTTTCCCAAGGGAGAAACCACGGATGTTCAGCCTCATTTTCATCGAACGGCCCAAGTTCGCCTTGGTCATATCGATCCTCATCGTGATCGTGGGCGGGATTTCGATTCCGCAGCTGCCCATCGAGTCGATGCCCGATATCACACCGCCGACCATCAGGGTGACAGGGACATATCCGGGTGCCGACGCCAACACCGTGCTCGAATCGGTGGCCGCGCCCATCGAGGAGCAGGTCAACGGCGTGGAGAACATGATCTACATGGACTCCAAGAGCGATTCCGAAGGACAGTTTTCGCTGACGGTCAGCTTTGATATCGGCACCGACGTCGACATGGCCCAGGTCATGACGAAGAACCGCGTGGCGGTGGCCGAGCCCCTGTTGCCCGAGGAAGTCATGCGCCAGGGCGTCAAGGTGGACAAACAGTCAACCGCCATGGTCGAAGTGGTCAGCCTCCGGTCTCCCGGTGGAACCTACGACGAACTCTACCTCAGCAACTACATCGCCACGCGCATCAAGGACCAGTTGGCGCGAGTGGAGGGCGTCGGAACAGTTACCGTTTTCGGGGCCAAGGACTTCAGTATGCGGATCTGGCTTGACCCCCAGCAACTGAAGGCCCGCGAGGTCACCGCCGCCCAGGTCATGGCGGCGGTCCGGGAACAGAATGTCTCGGTGGCCGCGGGTAAGATCGGCGGGCCGCCCAACCCGGGTGACCTTCCCTTCCAGTACAACATCATCACCAAGGGCCGGTTGATCACGGCTGAGGAATTTGGCAACATCGTGATCAAGGCCGGGGAAACGGGTGACCTTCTCTACCTGCGCGACGTGGCCCGGGTCGAACTGGATTCGAAGGATTATTCCTGGTACGCGCAGCACAGCGGGAGCCCGGCCATCGCCATCGGTATCTACCAGTTGCCCGGCTCCAACGCCCTGGGAGTGGCTCAGGGTGTGGCCGACATCATGGAGGAGCTGGCGGAGAGTTTCCCGGCCGACCTGGAACACGAAATTCTTTACGACGCCACCGAGTACATCACCGCGTCCATCGACGAAGTGATCGAGACCCTGATCGTGGCCATCATCCTGGTGATCTTCGTGGTGTGGGTCTTCCTGCAGGATTGGCGCACCACGTTGATTCCGGCCATCACCATTCCCGTGTCCCTGATCGGTACATTTGCCGTGCTGCTGGGATTGGGGATGTCGATCAACAACCTAACTTTGTTCGGGATAATCCTGGTGATCGGGATCGTGGTGGACGACGCCATCCTGGTCACCGAGAACACGGTGCGCCTGATGGCGGAAAAAGGGTGGGATTCAAAGCGAGCCGTCACCGAGGGCATGGGGGAAGTCACAGGTCCGGTGATCGCCTCGACCGCCGTGCTGATGGCCGTGTTCGTGCCGACGCTGATGATGCCCGGGCTGACAGGGCTTCTTTACCGGCAGTTCGCGATCACGATTTCCATCGCCACAATCTTTTCCTCGATCAACGCCCTGACGCTCAGTCCCGCGCTTTGCCGGCTCCTGCTCAAACCGGTGGACCCGAACAAGAAGAAGTGGGTCTTCTTTCGCAAATTCGATGAATATTTCGAGAAAAGCACCAACAGCTACAAGGGCGTGGTGGGGAGTCTGCTGCGCAAGTCGGGTCTGTCCATGATCCTGTTCCTGGGGTTGATGGTTTTGGCGGTTGTTGGGGTCAAGTCCGTTCCGATGGGCTTTTTGCCGGACGAGGACCAGGGGTATTTCTTCATCAACGCCCAGTTGCCTGACGGATCTTCCCTTGATCGTACGATTGAAGTCACCGATCAAATCAACGCAATCCTCAACGACACTCCGGGCGTCGCCAAGTTTCTGACCGTGGGTGGTTATTCCCTCCTGGACGCCGTTCAGTCCCCCAATGCCGCCATGTACATCGTGACCATGGACAACTGGAGCGACCGGGGTGATCCCGACCTCCACATTTTCAAGGTCATGGAGCTGTTGCAGAAACAATTCTTCGGCATCCAGGAAGCCATCGTGTTCGGCTTTCTGCCCCCGCCCATCATGGGGCTGGGCAACGCCGGCGGATTCGCCTTCGAACTGCAGGACCGCGGGGGCGCGGGCGTCTTGCAACTTCAACAGGCGGCCCTCGACATGGTGGCCGCCGCCAACGCCAGCCCCAAGCTGACCCGGATGAACCAGAACCTGCGGGCCACGGTGCCGATGCTCTACCTGAATATCGACCGGGTGAAGGCCCAGTCCTACAACCTGGCTATGAGCGAGGTTTTTGGGACCCTGTCCACCTACCTGGGTTCGTCCTACGTGAACGATTTCAACCTCTTCGGCCGCACCTGGAAGGTCATGGCCCAGGCGGATGAACAGTACCGCTCGGTGGCCGCGGATATCGAGCGCATCGAGGTGCGCAACGCCGCCGGCAACATGATTCCCCTGGGGTCATTCGCCGCTGTCCGGGACACGGTCGGGCCACTGTTCATCGGCCGGTTCAACATGTATCCGAAATCCGGAATCACCGGGGCCGGGATGCCAGGAGTATCCAGCGGTGACCAGATCGCCGAGATGGAACGGTTGGCCGGGGAAATCCTGCCGCCGTCCATGGGCTTCCAGTGGTCAGGAGTCACCTTCCAGCAGCTGGCCGCCGGCAATCTGGCTCCCCTCATCTTCGGGCTGGCCTTTGTCTTCGTGTACCTGTTCCTGGTGGCCCAGTACGAGAGCTGGATGATTCCTCTGGCTGTGCTTCTGGGTGTTCCCGTGGCCATCATGGGTGCCCTGTGGCTGTCGAAGTTCCGCGGGTTGGACAACAATGTCTACACCCAGGTGGGGTTGGTATTGCTCATCGGACTGGTGTCCAAGACGGCCATCCTCATCGTGGAGTTCGCCAAGGTGAACCGTGAAGAAGGGATGGAAATCTACGACGCCTCGCTCAAGGCCGCAGTGCTTCGGTTTCGGGCCATCCTGATGACGGCGTTTTCCTTTATCCTGGGTGTGATTCCCCTGGTCATTGCGTCCGGCGCTGGCGCTGCCAGTCGTGTTTCGCTCGGTTCGGCGGTTTTCGGCGGGATGCTCGTCGGTACCATCGGCATGGTTCTTCTGACGCCGGTCTATTTCCTGGTGATCCAGCGGACCGCCGAGAAATTCGGCGGCCCTCCCGAGTTCAAGACCTTGCCTGAAGGGGCGGATGGCGATCCGGGATCGGGGGAACCTCCGGTACCCGAACCCACTGGCTGACCGTCATTTTAATCCGGGCCCCGGTTGACTGACGGGGCCCTTGCGGAGTCACCCATGTCATTGTTCGATATCATCGCGGTGCTGATGACCCTGGCGGCCCTGTTCGGCTACATCAACCACAAGTGGCTCAAGCTGGAACCCACCGTCGGCCTGCTGATGATCAGCCTGGCCAGTTCATTGGGCATCATGGGCCTGCATTGGATTTTTCCCCGACTGGAAATCGTCAACGAGATCCAGCGCGTGGTCGGCAGCATCGATTTCAATGAAGCGCTGATGCACGGCATGCTGGGTTTCCTGCTGTTCGCCGGCGCCCTGCATGTGGATCTCGAATACTTCATCCGCCGCAAGGGGACCATCGCCACGCTGTCGACCATCGGCCTGCTGATGTCGACCTTCCTGGTGGGCTGGCTGAGCTGGCTGCTGTTCAACGCGCTGGGCCTTCATATCTCGTTCCTGGCCTGCCTCGTGTTCGGTTCGTTGATATCACCGACGGACCCCATCGCCGTCATGGGCACGCTCAAGACCTTGAATGCGCCCAAGGACCTCGAAGCCAACATCGCGGGCGAGTCCCTGTTCAACGACGGTGTGGCGGTGGTCCTCTTCACCGGGCTGGTCGCCCTGTGGCAGGCGCAGACAGGTCACGGTGGCGGTCACGGAGCTCACGGCGGTGAATTCGGCGCTTCGCAGCTGGCGATGTTTTTCGTGAGGGAAGCGGGGGGCGGCGCCGTCCTGGGCCTGGTCAGTGGCTATCTGGCCTACAGGTTGATGCTGAGCATCGACGACTACAAGGTGGAGGTCATGTTGTCGCTGGCTTTGGTCATGGGCACCTACAGCCTGGCCTGGGCGCTGCACGTGTCCGGACCCATCGCCGTGGTGGTGGCCGGCATCCTGATCGGCAACCGCGGCCGCGCCATGGCCATGAGCGAAGAAGTGGCGGACTATCTTGAAAAATTCTGGGAACTGATCGACGAGATCCTCAACGCGCTGCTCTTCATGCTGATCGGTGTGGAGGTGCTGGTGATGTCTTTCAGTGGTAAGGGGTTGCTGGCGGGATTCATTGTCATTTTCATCGTTCTTTTTGCCCGCTTCGTCAGCGTGGCCATACCCATCAAGATCATTGGCCTGCGGGCCCAGTTTCCGCCGGGCGTGGTGCGTATCCTGACCTGGGCGGGATTGCGCGGAGGCATTTCCGTGGCCCTGGCGCTTTCGCTGGCCCCGAGTCCGGAAAAGAACATCATCCTGTCGAGCACCTACATGGTGGTTCTGTTTTCCATCATGGTGCAGGGGATGACGGTCAAGAAGGTGTTGCGGAAGTTCCTTTAGACTCGATCCTGTTCCAGAAGATCGATGTAGGCCCCGCTGACCAGATCTGCAGGTGCGATATCCAGTTGCTTCATGAGGTCGGCGGCCTCCGTTTCTCCCCGGGCCGGATCCTCGTCGTCCGCCAGAACGACTTCCAGTTCCATGTAGGAACCCAGACCTTCGACCTCGTCGAGGTGGATTCTGGTCCGGCCTGCCAGGAGCAGGATTCTCCTTTTGGTGACCACACCGCGGACGCCCAAACAGTTCGATAGGATTTGCCGCAGGCCCGCACCGTCATCCGTGCGGGCTATGGAGTAGTCCGAAGCCTTGGGCCCGACAGCGTCGGGGCGCCGATAGAAAATCAGTTCCGCTGTGCCGTCGGGGAATTCGCGCGTTTTCAACCGGCCTTCGGGTACCTGGAAAAAGGTGTCTGTCTGGAGGATGGTTTTTGGAGGAGCGGTGGCTATCGTCAGGGCCCTGTTCATCAGGGCAGCCGGGTCGGCCACCTTGGCTTTGATTTCGATGTTGGCGGGCATGATGGCGACACTCCAGTGAATTATGGAAGATTTTTTCATCACTCGAACGTAGTATACCGCCAATCCGAAAAACCTGGAAATGGAGGATCGACCCTTTTGAAATCCATATGGACTGTTCAAATCATCCTATTGATCGGTGCCCTCTTGATTGGCGGCGCACCTCCGGCCCGTGCCGAATCCGAAGAGCCGGAGAATGTCAGCCTCTCCCATTTCCCCGGCGCGGTCATCGACGACATTGTCGCGGTGCCGAGCCGGGAAAACGGGCTTTGGCTGCTGGGGGGGACGGCTCTGACCGTCATCGTCTACCAGTTCGAGGATGCCGATGGGGCAGCCAAATTCCTCAACCAGCCTATCCTAGACCCGCTTTCCGACTTCGGCAACATCTGGGGCGACATGCGTGTTCAGGTACCTCTGGCGCTGGGAACCTGGGGCATCGGCAGCTGGGCGGGCAGCAACGAGGTGTCCGGATTCGGTTTCGATCTCAGCCGGGGACTGCTTCTGACCTACGCCACCATGAGCATCATCAAGCCCATTGTCAATCGCACCCGGCCCAACGGTGAGGACTACTCGTTTCCTTCCGGACACACGGCGGCTGCTTTCACCACCGCGGGAGTCGTCACCCAACGATACGGGGGCTGGCTCGGTGGTGTGAGCCTGGCCCTGGGAGTATTTACCGCCATGGGTCGGATGGAGGACATGAAGCACTTCCCCTCGGACGTGGTAGCCGGGGCGACCATAGGCTGGATCTTCGGACGCACCGTGGCCCGGGATGATCCCCCCGATGAAACCGCCTGGCAACTGGTGCCCTTGGGCAGCGGCCTGGCCATGGTCAAGCGGTTCTGATTCCCGCCGCAAAAAAGCGCCGCTCTTTCGAGCGGCGCCCATTTCGTTAATTTCCTGAAAATCTACTTCTTGTTCCGCGGGAAGTCGCCGACCTCGGGGGCATTCACCGGTTCGTCCTTGATCTTCTGCAGCAGAACCTCGACGGCCTTTTCCAGCTGCGGATCGCGTCCGGCGATTTCCTCGTCGGGCAGGTTGTCGATCTCGATGGTGGGATCGACACCGTAGTTCTCCACGTCCCACTGGCCATTCACGTCGAACAGGCCGAACTCGGGGAAGGTGACGCTGCCGCCGTCCATCAGGCCGATGCCCCGGCTGATGCCGACCAGCCCGCCCCAGGTCCTGGTCCCGACCACCTCGCCCAGGTCGTAGTACTTGAAGTAGTAGGGCAGGGCGTCGCCGCCGCTGCCGGCATAGCCGTTGCTGATCATCGCCATGTGACCCAGAAAGGCCGTGCCCGGCGTGCGCCAGTCCTGGCCGTAACGGGGTTTCCACAGGTTGACCAGTTTCTGCCTCAGGATGTTCATGAAGAAGTCGGGAATGAACCCGCCGCCGTTGAAGCGCTCGTCGATGATCAGCCCGTCTTTGCGCAGATTCGGGTAGTAGCCCTTGGCAAAGCCCTGCTGGCCGCCAAACGCGGTGTTGGGCATGTGCAGGTAGCCGATCTTCCCGTCGGACAGCTCGTCGACCCGGCGCCGGTTGCCCTGAACCCAGGCCTCGTAGCGCAGGTCGGAGTCGCTCGCGATGGGGACCACGGTGACTTCCCGGCTGCCCTTGCCGTCGGGGTTGGGACCGACTTCCAGGAGCACCTGCCGGCCGACCTTGTTCTCGAACAGGCTGTAGGGGTTGGAGCCGGCGATCAGGGTCACGCCGTCCACGGCCAGGATGTAGTCATCGGGACCCACTTCCTGACCCGGCTGGTTCAGGGGGGTGGGGGTGTCCGAATTCCAGTCCCTTTCGCTGTAGATCCTGCCGAACCGGTACCGGTCACTCTCGCGGTCCAGGTCGAAGGTGCAGCCCAGCAGGCCGGTGCCCACTTCCTTGGGCTGCGGCCTGTCGCCCGGCCTCACATAGGAGTGGGAGCTGTTGAGCTCACCGATCATTTCGCCCAGGATGTAGCTGAAGTCCGACCCGTGGGCCACGTAGGGGACCAGCTGGCCGTAACGCTGGTACATGTGGTCCCAGTCCACGCCATGCATGCCCGGATCGTAGAAGAAGTCGCGTTCCTGGCGCCAGGCGTCACGGAACATCTGCCGCCATTCGGCGCGCGGGTCAACCTTGGCCTGCATTTCCCCGGTCCGCAGGGGCTCTTCGGCCGGTTTCTGGTCGGCCTTGGCATCGATGATGCCGAAGGTGCCGTCGCTGGCGTAGAGCAACTTCTTGCCGTCGGACGACAGGCTGAAACCTCCGACCTTGGGCAGTACTTTTTCGGCCTCGCGCTCTTCCATGTCGAAGGCCATGATGTTGGTTCCGGCGCCTCGGTCGCGGCGGCCGCCGCCGGCGGTGAAGGGGCGGCTGGAATAGAACAGTTTGCCATCGGCAAAGTGCAGGTTGAAAAAGTTACCCACCGGGACATCGAGCTCGACCATGCGGCCCGGCAGACCGTCCAAGTCGATTTCGATGGGCTTCTCGTCTTTCTTCTCTTCTTCCTTGTCCTCTTCGTCCTTGTCTCCGTCTTCCTTGTCCTCGTCTTCCTTGTCCTCCTTGTCGGAGGATTTCTCCTCGTCCTCGTCCCCGTCCACCTCGGCCTCATCGCTTTCCGGGGGGAAGGGGTGTTCCACGTCTTCACGAAGGGTCACCACGTAGATGCCGTCCATGTTGGTCCACAGGGGCTTGAGGTCGTAGCCGCCCAGGGTGGGGTTGAAGTCGCGGGCCGAAACGAAGAACAGGTACTTGCCCTCGTCGTCGAAGCAGGGGGAGTTCTCGTTGGTGAAATCGCTGGTCACGCGGTTGGATTTTCCGCTGGCGACGTTGTAAAGGAATATCGAGTTGAAGTTGTTCTCTTCGCTGCGGGAATAGGTCAGCCAGCCGCCGTTGGGGCTCCAGCTCCATTCCCCGATCTCGTCGCTGATCCCCTGGTCGACCTTTTTCATGTTGCCGCTGGCCGCGTCCACGACCCACAGGTTCATGGCCGCGTCACTGACCGCCAGATGCTTGCTGTCCGGCGACCAGTCCAGTTGCATCTTGTAGGTCTTGCTGCCCTTGGTGAGCTGCTTTTCCTCACCCTTGCCGTCGGCGGAGCGGATCCAGATCTCGTATTCGCCGGTGCGGTCGCTCAGGTAGGCCACGTTTTTGCCGTCGGGTGACCAGACGGCTCCCCGCTCGCGGACACCGGGTGTCCCCGTCAGATTGCGGATGTTCCCTTTCTCGGCGGGAACGGTGAAGATGTCGCCGCGGGCGTCGAACACCGCGCGGTTGCCCTTGGGCGAAAGGCCGCCGCTGCGGATCCGGCGGCCGACGTCCTTGATGGTCGGTCGGGTCAGGACGTTGTCGCTGAACAGCGACACGGTCACCTTGCGCGATTCCTCGGTGTTCAGATCCAGCACGTAAAGCCAGCCGCCGTTTTCATAGACGATCGCGTCCGGGCCGAGGCTGGGATTTTTGACATCGTATTCGTCGTGGTCGGTCACCTGGCGGTGGGTGCCGCTGGCGGTGTCAAAGACCCAGATCTGCAGGCGGCCGGTGCGGTCGCTGTTGTAGTAGATCTTGTCGCCGTGCCACATGGGATAGTTGTCGCTGCCTTCCCAATCGGTGACCTGCTGGGTTTCGTTGGCGTCGAAGTCATAGACCCAGACGTCCTGGGCCATGCCGCCCTTGTACCTTTTCCAGGTGCGGCTTTCGCGGCTGTTGCGGTTGAAGGCGATCTTCTTGCCGTCGGGCGAGTAGCTCGAAAGTCCACCGGTGGGCAGGACGATCCGGCGGGGCAGGCCACCCTCGATTTTGACAGTGTAGAGCTGGTGGTCCCGGCCGGTGTGGCTTTGCCTTGGCGACTGGAAGCGGACGCTATTGCCGTCGTTCTGCCAGTCGATGACGCGGTCCCAGCCCGGATGCCAGGTCAGGCGCTCGGGTTCCCCGCCGCCCGCGGGGATGGTGTAGACGTCGTGGTTGCCGTCGTAGTTGCCCGAAAAGGCGATCGTACCGCCGTCGGGGCTGAATTTCGGCGCGCTCTGGAAACCGACCGATCCGGTCAGCCGCCGGGCCTGTCCGCCCTGGGCCGATACGGTCCACAGGTCACCCGCATAGCTGAAGACGATCGTGTCGCCGTGAATGTCGGGGTAGCGCAGCAGGCGCATGTCGCCCGGATCGGGATCGCCCAGCACGGGGTCCGCGGCCAGAGCGGTAGTCGCCGAGGCAGCCAAAAGGATTGTCAGGATCGCCATGACGGAAATCCGGGACAGGGATGACGGCAGAAAACTCATCAATGACCTCCAGAGGAGTGAGTGCCCGCCGGGAGCGATCCGGGACGGGCGGGTGTTTCGGCCACGATGTAGATGAGGCCGGCGATGGCGGCGACATTTCGCGCCAGATGATCCGGATCGACCTTTTCGAAGGTGTCGGCCCGGGAGTGATGGACGTCGAAGTAATGAGTGGTGTCGACCCGATGACCGACCCCGACCACACCCTCGCGGACGATGGCTCCGATGTCGGCGCCTGACCCGCCCTTGAAAACGGACCATTCGTCGGGGGCGACCCGGGCCAGGGGAGCGCAGGCGAGGGCCAGTTGGGCGACCGTGGCGCTGTCGGCATCGACGGAAAACCCGCGGGGCGCAAAGGCCCCCGAGTCGCTTTCAATGGCCAGGACGTGTCGGTCAAGTTCACTCCGGTGGGCCTCGAGGTAGGCATTGCCTCCCGGGGCCCCGTATTCTTCAGCCGTGAAATGGACAACCCGCACAGTACGGCGCGGGCGCAGGTCTTGTTTCAAGAGAATCCGGGCCGCGGCCAGGGCCAAAACAACACCTGCCCCATCGTCCTGGGCGCCGGTGCCGACATCCCAGGAATCGAGGTGCCCGGCGACCAGGACGATCTGCTCGGGGAGTTCCCGGCCGCGGATGTCGCCCACCACGTTGTAGCTGGTGGTTTCGCCGTGGTTAGTGGCTTCCATGTACAAGTGAACACGTGGCTTGAGGACTTTTTCGACCAGGCGGCGCAGGCGTCCGGCGTCCTCGACGGAAAGGGCGGCGGCGGGGATGCGGGGGGCGTCGTCGTCGTAGTGCATCATGCCGGTGTGGGGGGTGCCCAGGCTCACGCCGGTGGCGGAGCGGACCAGGACGGCCACCGCGCCGTGACGGGCCGCGGCGCTGGCGCCGCCCGAGCGGTAGCGGGCCACGCTGCCGTAACCTTCCCAGGGCATATCGAACAGGACGATCTTCCCGACCGCTTCGGCGGCGCGGGCGTCCAGTTCGTCATAACTGGCAACGACCATCACTTCGGCTTCGATGCCGTCGGGGCCGGTGCCGTCGCTCAGCCCCAGGCCGGTCATGGCCAGGTCGAATTCGACCGGGGCGATGCAGCGAGCCCATTCGTCGCCACGGGTCCAGAGCGGCACGGTGACCGACTCGGTCCATACACTGTCGAAACCGGCCTGGTACATGGAGAGTTGGGACCAGGCGATGGCCTGTTCCATGCCGCGGGATCCGGTCAGGCGGTGGCCGATTTCGTCGCAGAGTTCGGCGAGTTTATCGTAGGCGTAGGGATCGGTCAGGGCGGAATCCACCAACGCTTCGGTACGGGGGCCGATGTGAGCCGTATCCGGAGGCGGTGCGGCGTGATCAACGTTGGGTCTTGGTGCCTTGGAACAGGAGGCCAATCCAATGAGGGTCATCAGGACTGAAAGGCCGATCAGGGATCTTCTGAACATTCAAACTCCCACGGTGCTGGGGCATAGGCGATACAAATGAGGTGAAAAAATATCATCGAACCGGCTGTTAGTCACCCTGTGAGTAAAATCCACACCGACAAGGTATTGACAGCATTCCGGAATCGGGCCATCCCCTCCATGTCATTCCATTTCTGGCGGCTTTTCCACTTCTCCATATTTTGTCTGGGACTTCAGACCCAAAAGGGACCCGCAATTCACCCGAAAAGGAGATTGGCATGATTCGAGCCTTTGCCGCCCAGGAACCCGGTGCCAAGCTGGAGCTGTTTGAATACGAACCGGGCCCGTTGGGAGTCGACGAATTGGAAATTTCGGTGGAAACCTGCGGCGTCTGCCATTCCGATCTTTCCATGCTGGACAACGAGTGGGGCTTCACCGCCTATCCCTTCGTTCCGGGGCATGAAATCATTGGCAAGGTGGCGGCCGTGGGGAGCCAGGTTTCTCGTGTCAAGGTGGGAGACACGGTGGGTTTGGGCTGGTTCGCGGGCAGTTGCATGGCCTGCGAGCAGTGCATGAGTGGCAATCACAATCTCTGCTCCGCCAACGAGGCGACGATTATCGGCCGTCACGGAGGGTTTGCGGACAAGGTGCGCTGTCGCGAGGGGTGGGCCATTCCCCTGCCGGCGGGCCTGGATGCCGCCAAGGCCGGCCCGTTGTTCTGCGGCGGGATAACCGTCTTCAACCCGGTCGTGGAGTTCGGGGTGCAGCCGACCGACAAGGTCGGCGTGATCGGTATCGGTGGCCTGGGCCATTTCGCCGTGCAGTTTCTGGCCAAGTGGGGCTGTGAGGTCACGGCCTTCACCAGCACCGCCGCCAAGGCCGACGAGGCCCGGGCCATGGGGGCGCACAAGATCGTGAACTCCCGTGACGCCGCCGAGCTGGATGCCATCGCAGGTTCGCTGGATTTCATCCTTTCGACGGTCAATGTGGAATTGGAGTGGGACAAGTACCTTGAGGCCCTGCGCCCCAAAGGGAAGTTTCACACCGTGGGGGCCGTGACAACGCCTATCCCGGTTTCTGCCTTCGCGTTGCTGATGGGGCAGAAGAGTGTTTCAGGATCTCCACTGGGGTCACCGGCCACCACGGCCAAGATGCTCGATTTCTGCGCCCGCCACGGTATCGAAGCCATCACGGAGCATTTTCCACTCTCGAAGGTAAACGAAGCGCTGGATCACCTGCGTGCCGGAAAGGCTCGTTACCGGATTATTCTGGACAACGACCTTGACTGAAGCAGGCCAATGAAAAAAGGCCCGAAACCTGATGGTTCCGGGCCTTTCTCTTTCCCATCCGATGGAAATCACTCAGGACTTTCGAGTCGGAGATTAAGGCTGTCCGGGGGCAGAAGCCTTCACCAATTTTGAGGCCCGCATGTTGTCGAGGCTGGCCGGGCCCGCCCCGCGGCAGGCGATGAAAAAGAATACCAGCGCATAGACCAGGGCGAGTTCACCTTTGTTGACAGCCGGGAAAAAGGCGCTGCCAAAGGCGAACTTCCAGTGGAACTGCGTGTACGCCACCGCCATGGTGCCGCTGGCCAGGAACGCGGCCCATACGGTGAGGAACCCGCAGGCGATCAGCAGCCCGGTCACGATTTCGATCACCCCGCCGATCCACAGCTGCGACCCGACCGACGCCTGGAATTCGCTGAGTACTCCAAAAACCTTTTGGAGGCCGTGGAAGGCTAACAACAAGCCGAGAATGATCCGCAGGGCGGCGTAAACGGGATCGGTCAGAGGAGTGAGGAAACGGCTCAACATGGTGATTTTCCTTTCGTGGATCACAATGATTTTACGTGGCGGTCCAAGGCCTCCCACAGAAATCTTCCGGATGCGGCAAAAAATGTCCGCGACCAGTATGGCCGCGGACTTGAAAGAATACTAGCTGGAATCTAACGGTATAGGGCCTTGACGGTGCCCAAGGAAACCTCTTCGGTGGCCACCGATCCGTCCGGGGTCAGGGGCACAACGGTGCCATCGGCAAAAGCGGCGTACAGCCCGAACGAAGGCTCCATGCCCAGGAAACCCGAGGCGAAGACCACGGCCGCACCGCCGCCCAGGCCGGACAGCGGGGCGGTGAATCCGGCGATTACTTCGCCACCGGTCGGCGCCACGGTCAGGGTATAGTCAGCGGCGGGAACGTAGAGGTAACCCTGGAAGGTCTGGTACTCCAGGTTGGAGATCAAGGTGCCCACGCCATCGGCGCCCACGTCCACGGCCGGTGCGTCAGGAGCGCCGTGGAAGGCCAGCACGCCCACCATGTCGCTGGCACCACCGGTCTCGAGCGCGTTGGTGAAGAGGTCGAAATCATCACCCAGTAGACCGGAAGCTATGACCACGGTCATGGAACCCGACGGCAGATTGAAGGTCCAGTTGGCGATCACGTCTTCGGGACCGGCACTGTTGCCAGGAGCGATGCCCACGACCAGATCGGTGTCCGAGGGCAGCGTGATCAGGCCGGTGGCGGCGCGGAAGGCCAGATCGGGCACGGCGGGATCGGTACCGGCGTTGACGTAGATGTCAACGGTGGCCGCGGCCGCGTCCGGCGAATTGTGGATGATCTGAATCGTGGCTTCCTGAGCAACAGCGGCACCGACGGTGAACAGGGCGATGGCGCTGACCAGAATCATTATCCTCGTGGTTTTCATGGTACTCCCCTTCGGAGGTTGGTATCGCTTCAACAGCGAATCAGGCTGATTTAGGAGGAAGCCTTGTTGCTTCCTTGAGTCACCAATGTATAGGTTTTTAATTTTTGTGTCAACAAAATATAGAAAAATTAATAAAAAAACTATACATAATTCCTAAAAGGTTGAATTTATTGCCGTTGGAAAAGTGGATTCGGTCAACTGGAAAGGGGAAATGGCCAAAATATCCGGGCCATCAACCTAAAAAGCCCTTCATTACCCATTGTTGGCGGTTTTCAGGATTTGTTGAAATCCATGGAAATTGATGATATGGACAGCGAAAGAAAGCCCGGAACCTGGCGGTTCCGGGCTTGGTTTGCCTTTGATCCTGCTGCAGATCAACCCAGCTTCTTGAACACCTTGTTGATCTTCCGCAACGCCAGGTTCAGTTCCTTCTTCGTAATCACCAGGGGTGGCGCGAAGCGGATCACGTTCTCGTGGGTCTCCTTGCAGAGCATGCCCTCGGCCATCAGGGCCTCGCAGTAGGGACGCGCCGGGCGGTCGAGCACCAGCCCGATGAACAGGCCCTGACCGCGCACCTTCTTGATGCTCTTGTATTTCATGGCCTTCAGCTCGCCCATGAACCAGGGGCCCAGTTTGGCGCTGTTCTCGACCAGTTTCTCTTCGACCAGCACCTTCAACGCCTCACGCGCCACGGCCATGCCCAGAGGGTTGCCGCCGAAGGTGGAACCGTGGTCGCCGGGATTGAATACGTCCATGACGGGCGCATCGGCCAGGAAAGCCGACACGGGGTAGAAGCCGCCGCTCAGCGCCTTGCCGATGATCACGCCGTCGGGGCGCACGCCTTCGTGCTCGAAGGCGAACATCTTGCCGGTGCGGCCCAGTCCCGACTGGATCTCGTCGGCGATGAACAGCACGTTGTTCTGCTTGCACAGCGCCGCGGCCTTCTTCAAATAGCCCTTGGGCGGCACGTTGATACCGGCCTCACCCTGCACCGGCTCGACCATGAAGGCGGCCGTGTTCTTGGTGATGGCCGCTTCGAGGGCCTTGGCGTCACCGAAGGGGATGACCTTGAAGCCGGGGGTGAAGGGGCCAAAGCCGTCCTGGTACTGGGCCTCGGTCGAAAAGCCGACGATGGTCGTGGTGCGGCCGTGGAAGTTGTCGGCGCAGACGATGATCTCGGCCTTGTTCTTCTTGATGCCCTTGACCTTCTCGCCCCACTTGCGCGCGGCCTTGATGGCGGTCTCGACGGCCTCGGCGCCCGAGTTCATGGGCAGGACCTTCTCGTAGCCGGTCAGCTCGCAGACTTCCTGGCAAAAGAACGGCAGCTGATCGTTGCGGAAGGCGCGGCTGGTCAGAGTGACCTTGGCGGCCTGGCGGCGCAGGGCCTTCAGCAGCCGGGGATGGCAGTGGCCCTGGTTGACGGCGCTGTAGGCGGCCAGGAAATCCATGAAACGGTTGCCTGCGACGTCTTCGACCCAGATTCCGTCGGCCTTCTTGATGACGATGTCCAGGGGGTGATAGTTGTTCGCCCCGTACTGGTCCTCGATCCTGATGAGCTTATCCGCCTTCATGACAACCTCCTTCATGGGTTTCTGCTGGGAAAATTGGGTCGTGCCGGAGGGTTGGCCCGCCCGGAACTGTTCGGATCAAGATAACTCCACGGGCCGCCAAGTCCAGCCCGGAAACCCCAATTGAAGCCGGAATTTCGCCTCTCCAAGAAGTCGCTTATCCAACGGGAAAAAAACTTTGCAATAATTGATTTTTCTACTTGAAAAAGCGAAGTACTTGGAATATTAAAGTACTGCGGCTGGTCACTGGACCTCCGAGTCGGAGATGGATTTCCGGCGACGAAGACCACCGCAAAGTCAACCCGGAGGGGTTATTCGGATTCCGGGTTTGGTTTGTCGAGATGGTTTCGCCGGGTCCCGACGGAGCATTGGCCGTTGGCCATGGACCCCCGCATGGGGCCGGAGATGGATCTCCGAACGGCAGACGGGGGGCGGATCACTGGTCCTGGGTGCCAGCCGCCCCCTCGTCAGGCAACATCACCCGAAAGGATTCGGGGATATTGTCTGGCGGGCGGAGGCCAAAACCATCAGGCAGACCCGCTTCAGGGAAAGCAGGGCGGCTTTCCCTGACACACAGGGACCGGACGTTCAAGAGCTCGCGCTCGCGAGCGGCCGGTCCCTGAACAGCGAAGCCACTTCGAACCCGTGTGGCGACAAGGATGTGGCCAAGGAGCGAAGTGGAGGCGATGACGCCCGGCAAGGAGGCCGGAAGTCGTGGCGGGCACCAAGCAGACGGGATCTGGATCCCCAGGTTCTCCGGGCGACCGGGGGCGGGCTCCACTATCGCCGCTGATTCACGGCAGGGTCAGATTGCTGATCCTGTCTTTTCTGCTGCGCTCCAACAAGGCCCACGCCTTCACCTCTCTGCGCAACGGCCTCGGACTTACCGACGGCACCCTCTCCGTCCACTTGAGCAAGCTGGAGGAGGGGGGAGTGATCAGCATTGAAAAAACCTTCGCAGGCAAGAAGCCCCTGACCCTGGTCCGGGTCACCCCCCTGGGGAAACGCCTCTTCAAACAGTACCTGGCCGACCTGAAGGGAATCGTGCCCGGCCTGGAGTCCGGATAGCCGCCCGGAATACATATTGCAAATCATGGTGGTGATACGACAGGGGATCGATAGCGGAGTCTCAATTCCAGGCGCCGCCTGACCCGAGGAAGCCGCCATGTTCAACGATGAAAAAATCTATTCGATCGAGTTGGGGGAAGATCTCGAACTGCCGACCCCTTCCAGGGAACCCCTGGAAGCCGTGGTTGCCCGTCCCGGGGGACCCCAGATGTCCCGGCCGCCCCGGTCGAAACCCAAGCTTCCGCCCAAGTCCTCCCCCAAGCCAGCGAGCAAACCGCCCAGTTCCGGATTGCAATTTGCTCCCCTGATGATCCTGACCTGGCTGCTGGGGCCCTTCTCCGCACACCTCAATCCCGAGCACCGCGACCGGAAAATCCTGCTGGCCGTCGGCATGATCAGTGGCGTGGCGGGGCTGGGAATGTTTGCCGGTCGGTCCTTTATCCTGGATATCATCGGGAAAGGATGGCCGCTGTGGCCGTGGGCCGCCGCCGGAGCCGTCGTCATGGTCACCGTCTTTTCGGTATGGGCAAGGACCGCTTATCTGACTTGCCTTAACCAGGGCGTGCCTCAGCACAAGCTGCCGGGACCTTTCCGGAGGGCATGGGCGATAGGGATCGCCGGGCTGATCGCCCCGGGCCTGGGTCTCCTGCTGGCGGGATGCGCGCGACGCGGCGCGGCCGTACTCTGGCTGGCCTGGCCCGTGGTGAGCGCGGCCCTGCTGCTGGTAGGCGGGTCGCAGATCTGGATCCGCAACCAAGGCAGCGGCGGGGTCTCCATTCATCCCCACGTCCTGGAGAACATCCTCATGGTTTCGTTCCTGGTGTTGCTGGCGGGTATGGTGGGCTGGCTGGCGCAGGCTCTGGAGGGTGCGCGCCAGATGATGGGCGAACCCGGCATCCGTCTGCGGATGCGGGGCGACTGGTACGCGGCGGCCCTGGTAGTCGTCCTGGTCACCTTGGCGTTCGCCTCGGATCCTGCGGGGTTGGCCCGTCAACTGGACAGCGCCGGCGTCATTCTGGGGGAAAAGGGATTCCAGGCCATTCCACTTCAGTTGGCCGAAACGGCCCATCGTCTTGACCCGGGCTCGTCGGAATACGCCGTCCGGGCGATCGCCTTGAACGAGAAGCTGGGCCGCCGGGACCGGGCGCTGCATCTGCGGCAAAAACTCGACGGAAACCTGGCTTCCTACCTGGCCCTGGTCAATACGGAGTACCAGCTGGGGATGCGCCAGGCCGGCATCAGCCGGTCCGATGTGGTGGAGTGGCGGACCAAGGAGGAATTCCTGGGCGAGAACGGTCCCTACGGGGGCTACCGGACCAACTATCAGGCCCGGTGAACGGTCACGCCCTGGACCTTGGAATCCGCGTCGTGGTCGATGCCCGACGGATCATCCCACCAGGAAATCAGCCCGGTTTCAAACCGGTCCAGCGGGTAGCCGTCCTTGCGGGGCACCGCCCGCACGGTGAATCCACGGCGTCCCGCCCGGCGGCAGGCGATGTCGCCGGTGTAGACCACGCTTCCGTCACTGGCCTTTTCGCCGGGGAACAGGGTGGCGGTTTCGCCGTTGACGATTTTTCCCGCTGAATCCAGCAGTCCGTGGTAGACCTCGACCAGGACCTCGTCGGGGGCGATTTCGCCCATGCCAATGGTGGCGCGCACCGGCAGGTTCGACCCCATGGGTTGGGCGGGAAGTGGCGCCGCATCCACGGCCAGGACCCTCAGTTGATCCCAGCTTGAATTCATCCGGGCCCGCCACTCGGCCAGTTCCCGGGCTCTGGCGAAACCGTCGGCGCTCAGGCGGTCCGAATTTTCCAAGCAGGGGATGTAGAAACGCTCGGTGTATTCCTCGACCATCCGGTTGGTGTTGAACTCGGCGTTCACCGTGCGCATGGAATTCTTCATGATGCGCGTCCATTCGCGGGGCACGTCGTCGCTGCTGCGCTCGTAGAAGGTGGGCACGATCTCGTTCTCGAGCAGGTCGAACAGGGCGGTGCTTTCCACCTCGTCCTGGTAGTTCTTGTCCTCGTAGTCCTCGCCGCCGCCGATGGCCCAGCCATTGTCCTGCTGGTAGCCTTCACACCACCAGCCGTCGAGCACCGACAAGTTGATCCCGCCGTTGGGCGGAACCTTCATGCCGCTGGTGCCGCTGGCCTCGAGGGGGCGCCGCGGGTTGTTCAACCAGATGTCCACGCCCTGCACCAGGTATCGCGCGACTTCGATGTTGTAGTCCTCGACAAACACGATCCGCTTGCGGAACTCCTCCTGTTCGGCCAGGTGGATGAGCTGGCGGATCAACTCCTTGCCGGGATGATCCTTGGGATGGGCCTTGCCGGCGAAGATGAGCTGGACCGGCCGATCGGGATTGTTGAGGATCCGGCTCAGCCGGGCGGGATCGCTCAAAATCAGCGCGGCCCGCTTGTAGGTCGCGAAGCGGCGAGCGAAGCCGATGGTCAAGGCCTCGGGATCGAGCACTTCGGAGGCCTGTTTGATCCAGGAGCGATTGGCGCCGCGGTTGCTCAGCTGCTGCCGCAGACGGCGCCGCACGAAACCAACCAGGCGTTCCCGCATGCGCTCGTGCGAGCGCCACAATTCCGCGTCGGGAATCTGATCGACCCGGTCCCACAGGGTCTTGTTGGTCGGGTCCTCGTACCAGCGGGGCCCCAGGTACCGATCGTACAGCCGGGCGATCTCGGTGCACAGCCAGCTGCGGGTGTGGATCCCGTTGGTCACGTGGGTGATTGGAATTTCCTCCGCGGGAACCCCCGGCCAGACCTGCTGCCACATCTGACGCGACACGTGCCCGTGAAGCTCGCTGACCCCGTTCACGAAACGGCTCAGGCGCAGGGCGAGCACCGTCATGCAGAAAGTTTCCGCCTTGTCGGTCGGGTCCTGACGTCCCAGGGCCAGCAGGCGCTCAATATCGATCCCCAGTTCGTCGGCCTTGCGCTTCAGGTAGGTGCGCACCAGGTCGGGATGAAAGTGGTCGTTGCCCGCCGGCACCGGCGTGTGGGTGGTGAAAACGTTGCTGGCGCGCACCATCTCGAACGCCGTGTCGAAATCGAGGCCCTGGTTCTTCATCAGCAGGTTGATGCGTTCGAGGGCAAGAAAGGCCGAGTGGCCCTCGTTCAGATGGCAGACCGTGGGCTCGAGTCCCAGGGCGATCAGGGCCCGCAGGCCGCCGATGCCCAGCAGGATCTCCTGCCGGATCCGCATGTCGTTGTCGCCGCTGTAGAGGCGACTGGTCAGATCGCGGTCCTCTGGCCGGTTTTCCGGGAGGTTGGTGTCCAAAAGGAACAGGGGATTGCGGCCGACCTGCAAGCGCCAGATCCTGGCCTTCACCACGCGGCCGGGATAGTGGACCTCGATGGTGGTGTCGCTGCCTGCGGCATCCTTTTCCAGGGACATGGACATGTTGAAGAAATCGTTTTCCGAGTATTCCTCCATCTGCCAGCCGTCGTGGTTGAGGTACTGGCGGAAGTAGCCGTACTGGTAGGCCAGGCCCACACCCACCAGGGGCAAGCCCAGGTCGGTGGCGGATTTCAGGTGGTCGCCGGCGAGGATGCCCAGGCCGCCCGAATACAGGGGCAACGATTCGTGCAGACCGAACTCCAGGGAGAAGTAGCCGATCAGGCCGTTCTTCTGGTCCTCGTGCTCGCCGTCGAACCAGGAGGACATGTTGAGGTAGCGCTCCAGATCGCTCCGCACCCGCTCCAGGTGGGCCAGGAAGGCCCGGTCGCGTTCCAGTTCGCTGACGCGCGCGGCGGACAGGGAGCCGAGCACGGCCACCGGGTTGCCATCGTGCTGGTCCCACAGGTCGGGGTCGACACGGCGCAGCAGGGAAATGGCTTCGACGCTCCAGGACCACCAGACATTGCGGGCGATATCCAGCAGGGGCTTCAGGGGCTCCGGCAGGTTCGGGGTGACGACGAAGGTCTGAATCGTTGGCATTGCAGTCTCCTGGCAACCGGCCGGGCCGGGTCATCTTGCGGGCATTTTTTTCTTCACCTGGAAGGGGTTTGAGATCCCCCTTTGACATCGGCTGATTTGACTCATAATAAAGCAGGACCATGCGGGGGCCAATGCCCTTGTCGTGTGGGCCAATCTAGAGCACCCGGGTGGCAGGCGCCACCCAAGATCAAAGAGGGGCCATGGCAAGCCTTGGCAAGACTGATTTCGTGACCCGGCTTGAGGATATGCCCGGCTGGCAGGAAGGCAACATCCTGGATGTGCGTTCAACGAAAGCCTTTGAAGATGGCCATTTACGCGGGTCCGCCAGCCATCCCCGGGAAGATCCGGATTCCGCGAAGCCGGGTTCCGGAACGGCGGGGGTCCCCTTGCCTTCCATTTTCCTGCCGCCCCGTCACGAACCCCTGCTGGTGGTGGCGAGCCGGCAGGATGAGGCGGACCGGTTGGCCGCCGACCTGGCCGCCCGGGACCGGGCCCAGGTGGACGGTTTGGCGCTGCCCGACCGGTGGATGACGGATCTGCCGGCGGCCGTGGCCGCGGATCTGGTCCGGACCGGGCCATCGGATCATTTCCTTTGGCAACCTCCCCGGTGGCTCGCCCGTCATGCGGATCTGCTGCCGCCGCCGATGGCGGGGGAAGTCCTGGATCTGGCCTGCGGCAGCGGTCGCGCCGCCGTGTGGCTCGCCGCCAGGGGATACCGGGTCACCGGAATCGATTGGCAGCCCGAAGCCCTGGCTCTGGGCCGTACCCTGGCCGCCAGCCGATCGGTGACCTGCCGGTTCGTCGAAGGCGATCTTCGCCAGATCGAGACGATTCCCCGGGGGCCCTGGGCGGTGGTCCTCAACTTCCGTTACCGGCAGACCGATCTGCTGGAGATGATGCCGCGCCTGTTGCAACCGGCGGGCGTGGCCCTGGTCAGGACGTTTCGATCGGCGCCCGGTTACGACGGTCATCCCAGCCCGCGACACCGGCTCGCCCGGGGCGAATTGCTGCGTTACTTCCCGGCCGGCAGCTGTGAAATCCTGGCTCATGAAGAAAGCCACGATCCCGACGGCCGCCCGGCAGCCGGAATCGTGGCTCGCAAAAAAAGCTGAACCAGAGGGTCCTATTTCACCAGGGTCAATTTGACGGTCTGCATCTGGCGTTCCCCCTCGATCAGGGCGATATAACCTCCGGCACTCACCAGGCGACCGCCATCGTCGGTGCCGTCCCACTGGATTTCGGTCACCCCGGTCCCGAAAACCCGGCTGGCCAGGGTTTTGATCCGCCGGCCGTCGATCGTGTAGATGGACACCCGGGTCCGTTGGGCCCGGCCCAGCCGGAAGGAAATGGTGGTCAGGGGGTTGAAGGGATTGGGCCAGGCCTTGTGGTCCTTGATCCCTTGGTGGTCCGGGACGGAGACCAGGTGGGTCTCACCGAGCAGGGACGCATCACCCTGCTGGTCCAGCAGGTAGAGGCGGAAAACGAACCTTTTCCAGCTGTCGGCCCTGGCCTGACGATCTTCGCCCACGTACCTGCCTCCGCCTTCCTCGACGAAGTCGATTTCCCATTCCTTGCTGTTGGAAGATTCGAGGGCTCCGGTCAGACGGAACAATGGTGTTTCGCCATTAGAGATGGCCTCCCAGGAAAGCAGGGCGTAGTCGCCGCTCCAGTCAGCCTCGAACAGGGTCAGCTGCGTGCCCACCAGCCCGCACCCGACGGGCCAGGCCCCCAGAGTTCCGCAGGGATTGGCATCAGAGCCGCAGGGGGAATTGTCCTGGAGGGAGAAATCCAGATCGTTGCCTAGATCGTCGGAACAGAAAATCGGGTCGGCCGAGATATTGTTCTGCATGGCCCCCTGGTTGGCAATGTTGCCCACCCAGTCGCCGTCGCTGTTGCCGAAGATGTCCGTGCAGGAGATATCAGGGACCGCGGCGCCCTGGGCGGCAATACCCGTGCCATCCTGGAAGACGATGATCGAACTGGTCACCCGTGGGGAGGAGTCGTTGCAGAACAGCCCGGCACCGCTGAACTGGGCGGAATTTTCCGTGATGGTACAGTTTTCAAGATTGGTTTCCGCATCCTGAAAGCTGGCCAGGGCGCCGCCGTATTTGGCGCTGTTCCCGAAAAATGTGGTGTAGGTAAACACGGGGGTGGCTTCGAAATCGGAGAATACCGCGCCGCCGAAACCGAGGCTCCCGGAGGCGGAGTTGTTTCTGAACCGGCTATCGGTGACCATGGGGGAGGAGTCGGCCCGGCAGGAGAGAGCGCCGCCCCAGGAGGAGCTGTTAAGCTCGAAGTCGCAATTCCGGAATAGGGGTGAGGATCCGTAACTGCAATCCACCGCACCGCCGCCGCCGTTGGGGGCCTGGTTCCCCTTGAACACCGAATCAACGATCAGGAGGGTGGAATTGTTGCAGCGAATGGCGCCGCCGTGGCTGTCGGCCCGGTTGTCTGCGAAGACGCAATTGGAAATCCGCAGGCTGCTGTTGCTGGAATGAATAGCGCCGCCGCTTTGATCGTAGCTTGTTTCTCCCTGGGCCCATCCGCCGGTCAGGGTGAGGTTGTCGATACTGCTGGCCTGCAGGAGACTTTCACACAGGATAATCCGGCCCTGACCGCCGCCATCGATGACGACTTCACTGGGCTTTTCTCCCATGCCTTCGAGGGTGACACCTTCGGGAAATATAAGGCTGTGTTCGTTGTAAACCCCGGGGGCGAGCTCGATGCGGTCGCCGAGTTTGGCGAATTCCAATGCGGCCCCGATGGTGGGATAGTCGCCGGGGACCTGAAAAGTTTCGGCGAAAGCACTTAAAGAAGTTTGGGAAACAACAAAAACAAAGCCAAGGGCTATTAAGGCTTTACATTTCATTATATCAAAATCCTCCGTGATTGACCTCGCCGACCAACCTTCCTCCACGGGGCTGGGCGTGCGGGCGGACATTCCACCGCTGGGGTAAATATGGGGAAACCCACTTCGCTTTGGCAACCTTTAAATTCCAAATTGTGGCGTTTACGGGACATTTAGAGCTGGTTTTGGATTTCAGGTTCATTTTTGCTTTCGCAATAAAATCGATATATATTTGGTGGAGAACATTCTAGATTCTGGCCAAGAATTCTGCCGGGTTGCGATTTTTTTTAGATGACGGAAGTAAAAAAATGGAAAAAGTAAACAGCTCCCTTTGGTGGAAGATCATTTTGGCGGTGGCGGTGATCGCGATCGTGGGCATCGGAACGGCCCTGGTTCAGGAAAACAAGAACAAGCGCTTCAACAACGACGACGCTCCCGACCAGGAGTTTGTCTGGACCGCACCCTCGACGGGGACTCCCGTACACCACTATGTCGCCCAAGTATTGATCAATGACCTGGACACCCTCTTCTTTGATCCGGTTCCCACCGAAGATATGCTGGTGGATGTCACCTACGGCAACAAGTACCGGATGAGGGTGGCCGGCGTGGATGCCGCCAACATCCAGGGGCCCTGGTCCATGTGGTCGCGATCCGTGACTCCCGAAATCGACCCGCCCGGATTCTAGTTCGGTATTGGTTTCGGCCGGCCGGTCTGTTCTGGATTTCCCTTTGCCAGACATGTTTTTTCTACCCCGGTGAGCCGGGGTATGTTCTGATCATCCTGCCTGGGATCAGGTTTGCGGTATCAAAGACCCAAAACGCGCTGGAGGAAGCTGTGCAGATCGGGATCATCGGTGTGAAGTTCACCGGCAAGACCACCCTTTTCAACGTGATCACCGCCGCGGGCCTGCCGACGGGGCAGGGGGGCGTGGATCCGCACCTGGCCATCGGCAAGGTGCCCGATCCCCGGCTCGACCGATTGACCGAAATGTTCAGCCCCAAGCGCACCGTGCACGCCACCGTCGAATGGGTGGACATCCCCGGCTTCCAGGGCGGTGCCGCGGCCGACGGCGGGCGTGAGGCCACCCGCTTTCTGGAGCTCGGCCGGAAGATGGATGCCCTGGCACAGGTCATCCGCTGTTTCGACGGCGGTTACGGCGTGCCCGATCCCGCCGGCGAACTCGATACCATGGCCCTGGAACTGGCCCTGGCCGATCTGCAAATCGTGGAAAACCGCCTGGAAAGGCTGGACAAGGAAAAGGCCCGGATGGGGAAGGTGGCCAATCCCCTGGAACCGCCCATGATGGAGCGTTTTCGCGAGCAGCTGGAAAACGATCGCCCCCTGCGGGATCTCGAACTCAATGCCGACGAAATCAAGCTCTCCTCAGGTTACACCTTTCTGACCCTCAAGCCCATGATCGTGGTCCTGAACCATGAAGAGGGGGCCGAAGCCCCGGCCGATGTGGTGGCCGCGGCCCAGGCTGCGGGAGCGGAGACGGTAGCAGTATGCGCCAGCGTGGAAGAGGAGCTGGCGGAGCTGGACGCCGCCGAAGCGGCGGAGTTTCTGGCCGATCTGGGTATTGCCGAACCGGCGCTGCACCTGATGATCCGGGCCTCCTACGGGGCGCTGGATCTGCAGAGTTTCTTCACCGTGGGCGAGGACGAATGCCGCGCCTGGGCGGTGCGCAAGGGGGCGCTCGCGCCAGTGGCCGCCGGCGTCATCCATTCGGATCTTCAGCGGGGATTCATTCGCGCCGAGGTCACCGCCTACGACGAACTGATCGCCGCCGGCAGCATGGCGGCCGCCAAGCAGGCCAACCAGGTGCGGCTGGAGGGCAAGGGTTACGAAGTGCAGGACGGGGACATCCTCGAAATCAGGTTCAGCGTGTGATGCCGACCAACGGCGGAGGGAGCCAATTCCTCAGGCCCCGCCGCTGGGTCTGGCCGTTGTCCCTTTTGATCGTGGTCGTGGTGTTCTGGTCCGTGTTCCTCGGTCAGGCCGAAAAGTCGGTCTTCGGGCGCGTGCCCATCCTGGATGAAGTCTACTTCCTCGATCGCGCCGGCGATCCCGGTTCCGAACCGTATTTTGTTTCCCCCTTATACCCCCGGTTGATCGGAATGACCGGCAGCGGCGGCCATGAGCCCGCGGACCGGGTCTTCGAGCCCGCCGAGCTCCGGGGCATCCGGATTTTTCAGATTGGCTGCTGGCTGGGCGTGATCATCCTGTTGCGGCTGATCGCGGGCCGTGCGGGGGGCCCAGACCCTTCTTCCGGCTGGAAGAGGGAGTTCTGGCTATGGCTGCCCTCCATCCTGTTCGCCTTCTATCGACCCGCCGCGGTGTACACCGTATCGGTCCTTCTCGAATTGCCTCTGCTTTTCCTGGTGACTCTGGGTGTCTACCTGCTGACCCGCCTCCGGGATGAAAACGAAGCAACCGCCGGCCTCGGATGGATGGTTTTTGCGGCGCTGGGGATGGTCACCGGGATGGCGGCCCTGTTGCGGGGCACGGCCCTGCTGCTGCTGATTCCGGCCATCTGGCTGGCGATCCGCGGAGCGCGCGGTGGGCGCGACAGAGGGATCAGGATCCTGGTTTTGGCCGGAGCCTGTGCGATGATGTTGGCCCCACCGGTCCTCCACAACAGCAGGCAGGCCGGGCGTCTGGTCGGTCCAACCCTCAATGCGGGGGTGAATTTCTACATCGGCAACGGGCCTGACGCCAACGGTTTCTACGTGGCGGCGGTGCCGGGAGACTGGCGCCATGATCCGGCTGGCCGCAGGTACCTGGCCGAAAGACTGGAGATCCTGCCGCCCTCGCTGGCGGAGGCCGACAGCATCTGGGCGCGGGAAGCATGGCTTGTCATCCGGGATCATCCCGTCCGGACGGTGGGCCTCTGGTGGAAGAAGGTTTGGCTTCACCTGCAGGGTTGGGAAATCGACCAGCTGACGCCGCTGGCCCGCTGGCGCCAGGCTGCTCCGGCCTTGACCTGGATGGTG
>RCNG010000049.1_pt1 | contig 42047 bp, 39 predicted proteins | sample 2041371 | NCBI WGS metagenome assembly RCNG01 (sample SAMN09708227, study PRJNA481090) | Marine sediment metagenome, whole genome shotgun sequencing project. | biome: marine sediment; feature: ocean; material: sediment; isolation source: Sewage treatment plant 1 marine sediment (STP1) ... | reverse complement strand
GTGCGAGAGGTGCTCGAGGGATTGCCACGTCATATTCATCACGACTCCGTGTTCACATACAAGGGCGAACCGATCGGCCACGATTTCCGGAGGTCCCTGCGCACAGCATGCAGAAAGGCGGGGATATCGATCAGCTCGGAGGACTCGAGTGGTTTCACATTTCACGATGTTCGCCGTACGGTGAAGACGAACATGCTACGGGCAGGGATCGACAAGGCGTTGAGAGATACCATTCTGGGGCACAGCCTGAAGGGCATGGACGAGTACTACCTCAAACCCAGCGAAGAGGATTTGCGCGAGGCGATGGATCGGTATACAGAATGGCTCGAGACCCAGATTACCGAGGCCGTCGAAATTGTTGACCAAAGCGTTGACCAAGAAGTAAAAAAGGGTCAGCCCAGATGAGCTAACCCTTTGATTTTATTGGTACGCCCAAGAGGATTTGAACCTCTGACCTTCGGATTCGTAGTCCGATGCTCTATCCAGCTGAGCTATGGGCGCTCATGTGTGCTTTGTGGTCGCTTCAGGCAGGCCTGCGGTTGACGTAACCCACCATTTTGCGGACTCTTTCCTTTATAGCACTCTCAAGAGTTGGTTTCAAATCGGGCCGACTCGGCTTCCGGTTGAATTTACTGGGTCAGGGCTTCGAGGGATGAGGCCAGGCCGAGAAGCTTGGCCTGGCTCCCCTCCTTCTCCAGGGTGAGTTCGCAGACAACATTTCCCTTCTGGAAGAGGATCCCCTTGGAGAAGGCCCCCCGGTCCCAGTAGAGGGCCCGCTCACCGACGGCGATCGGCTGTGTGTCTTTGAACGTGTTCTGCGCCAGGAGGGCGGCCGCCGCTTTCGAATCGCCCATTTCATGGAGGGTGAGGCGAAGGCGGGCCTTGTCCTTGGCAAGCACGCCGTAAACGGAGCGTTTCCAACCCAGGTCGATGATCGGTTGGGCCGCGCCGTTTATGTAGTCGAAGAACTCCTGTTCGGTTTGAATCTCGTCAGGTCCCTCGATCCACAGATAGCCTTCCCTCTCTGCCCATCCGCGTATCACCTTCGAGTCCGTCACTGCGGCTCTCTTGGGGCACGCGAACACCAGGAGGGCCAGGGTCACGAGCGCGATGGCGAGGAGGGTTTTCCGTTTGTGCACGCTTCTCGTTCCTCACTTCAAGAGTTTGGACATGATCTTGAATTCGTCTGTTCCGGCACGCTCCAGCATCTGGAAGATGATCGTCTCGGTAGAAGAGATCAACGCCCCGGCCCGGCCCATCAGTTCGAGGCCTGTTTCACAGTTTTCGCGCGTCCGGGAGACGACCGCGTCCCGGGGTACGTAAACGACTATGTCTTCGGCCAGCAAATCGATTACGGTTTGGAGCACACAAACGTGCGATTCCAGACCGATCACGATGGCACACCTCGCATCCGCCTCCCGAAACCGCTCCGCAAACCCGTCGGCCCTCCAGGAACTGAAGAAGAGCTTTTCAAAGGGCTCATTCCCCGGGGGAAGCTCCTCCACCACGGGTGGGATCGTCTTGCCCAGCCCTTTGGGGTACTGCTCGGTCACGAGGACCGGCAGCCCCATGGTCCTTGCGAGTTGAAGGAGGAGCTTTGTGTTCTCCAGGACGGTGTCCGTTCTCTCCGTCTCCATGGCAGGGAAGAATCTTTCCTGGATGTCCACGACAATCAGGGCGGTCGCGTCTCTCGGGGGAATGAAGTGTTTTGGGCTTCTCATCGATCAACTCTCCTCGCAGAAAGCGTTTCGCGTCAGACGGCCAGCTCCCGGGTGTTCGCCTCTGCGACCAGGCCCCTTGGGTCCAGGACCACGTCTACCACGGCCGGCTTACCCGAATCCAGGGCGCGCCGGATGGCGGGCTGGATCTGGTCCGGTTCGGTGACCCTCTCCCCGTAACCGCCCATCGACTCGGCCAGCTTGTCGTACCGGGCCGTATGGCTCAGGTCGGTGCCCACGCTCTTGTCGTCTCCGAAGAGCATGAGCTGAGGGATTCGCATTTGCCCCCAGCCTGCGTCGTTCCCGATCACCAGGACCACGGGCAGGTTGAACCGGACGAGGGTGTCGAAGTCCATGGCCGTAATGCCGAAGGCCCCGTCCCCGTTGAGAACGATTACCTTCTTGTCGGGCCGGGCCGCCTTGGCGGCCATGGCGAAGGGAAGCCCCACGCCGAGCACACCCATCGGTCCGGGGTCCATCCAGTGGCCGTGCTCGTGGACCCGGATGATTCTGCCCGCGAGGACGATGATGTCCCCTCCGTCCCCGATCACGATCGTGTCTTTGTCCAGGATCTCATTGAACTCCTTGATGAGCCTGTAGTGGTTGATCGGCACACTGTCGTTTTCGCATTTCTCCCGGACCGGCGCAGAGCGTTCCTCCTCCACTCCGCGAAGCTCGGTGACCCAGGGGAGTTCCTCCCGAGGCCCCAGCTCGTCGAGCAGCTGCTGGAGAACCGCCCCCATGTCGCCGATGATGCCGATTTCGGGGTTCCGGTTGTAGCCGATCAGGCTGGCATCGGTCTCGGCCTGAATCCATATGGCTTCGGGGTTGATCGCCTTGCCGAAACGCATTCGGAAATCCTGGGGCACCCCAAGGGTGATGACAACGTCCGCTTCGGTGAAGGCGTGGCGCCGGGCGTAGGAGAAGTAGTAGGGGTGATTTGGGGGCAGGGCCCCTCGGCCCATGGCGTTCAGGAAGACGGGAAAACGGGTCGTCTCGGCGAACTGCTTCAGCAGGGGAGCCGCCCCTGCCCACCAGAGGGGGCTTCCCCCCATGACGACCGGTTTTTTCGCAGCGCCCAGAGCCTTTGCCGCCTCGCGTATCTGTTCCGGATCGCCCCAGGGCCGCGGCCGGGTCTCGGACTTGTCCGGCCAGACGACATCGGACTCGTTCACTACCGCGAGGAGGACGTCCGTCGGGATCTCGAGGAAGACGGGTCCCGGCCTGCCGGACGCGGCCTTGCGGAAGGCGATCTCTATATAGTCGGGGATGCGGTCGACCGATGGAATACAACGCGCCCATTTCGTGATCGGGCCGAGGATCTCCGTGTGGTCCATCTCCTGGAGAGAGCCCTTTTCGAACTCTCTTACCGGGCTGCGGCCTCCGATGACGACCATCGGAACCTCGGCCCGGTGGGCGTTCGCGATCGCAGTGACCGCGTTCGTCACGCCCGGCCCTGCGGTCACCATGGCCACCCCCGGCTTCTTCGTGACCCGGGCCCAGGCGTCGGCAGCATAGCCTGCGCTCTGCTCGTGACGGACATCGATCAGCCGGATGCCCTCCTCGGCGCAGCCCATGTAGATCGGCGTGATGTGTCCTCCGCAGAGCATGAAGATGCACTCCACGCCCTGTCGCTTCAGTGCCTTGGCCACCAGGTAGCCACCCAAGATGTCCGCCATCCTTCTTCTCCTCTTTGTCAGTCGTTCCCTCTTTGGATGCTTCGGAGGAACTCTCCGATTGCTGCGATCGCCTTCCGGGCCTCCGGGACGAACCGCGAATAGGCGTGCCACACGTGGATCATCTCGTCCCAGATGTCGAGCCTGACCGAAACGCCCATCTTGCTGGCACGCTCTGCAAAGCGACGGGAGTCATCCAGAAGGATTTCATCCGTGCCTACCTGGATCAGGATGGGGGGAAGGCCCGTGAGATCCCCGTACAGGGGGGATGCGGTCGGCGTCTTCGGGTCGGCCGAGCGAAGATAACACCACGCAACAAAGGGCATGTCGGAAGGCCGGAGAGTCCGATCCACGGATGCTTTGGTTCGGATCGATTCGCCGGTCATGGCCAGATCGAACCAGGGCGAAAGACAGACACCCGCCGCCGGAAGGGGTTCACCCGACGCCTTCAGGTCGAGCATGGCTGCGACCGCCAGCCCTCCGCCGGCCGAGTCGCCGGCCACGGCAATTCGGCCGGGGGACAGCCCTCGGCCCAACAACCAGCGGTAGGTTCGGGTTGCGTCTTCTACGGCCGCCGGGAAAGGATGTTCCGGAGCGAGCCGGTAATCGACGAGCAGCAGTGGGACTTCCGTCGCGAGGGAGATGTTCGCGGCAAGCGCTTGATGGGTCGTCAGGGACCCTGCATAGTAGCCCCCGCCGTGAAGGTACAGGACGGCTTGGTCCCGTTTCGCCCCGGGGCTCGAGACCCACGTAGCGGGAACACCGTCCGCATCCACTCGTTCGAACCGGGCCTCTTTGGGAGGGGCGGCACGTCGAGCCAGCCGCTCCATTCGGGCCCTGCGAACCGCGATGATCTCCTTGTGCTCTTCCGTGAGCCCTTGCGCCACCTCCTCGACAGAAGGGAAGGGCGGCTTGGCCGTTCCCGGGAGCCTGGCACTCAGCTCGAGGAGCCTCCACATCAGTCGGGCGCGTATGCTTGCCATGGGCAATACCTTTTTGAAGGGTGAAGGACGCCTTGGTGCCGGGGGATTGCCGCGTCGCCTACGGCTCCTCGCAATGTCCAGGATTGGAGTCGCTCCCATCCCCCGCTCCCCTCCTGGATTCCCGCGCTTGCGGGAATTACGGGTCTTTAGCTTTCGGGCTCGCAAGCGGGCGCGGGGCCTGACCTCCGACCCCTGACCCCTGGGCTGTTGCCCCTTACGTTTACAGATATCCCGTTCCCTTGCAAGCGTACGGGTTGCGCCGGAGGGTTGACAGCAAGGAAAGGAGACGCTACATTTCGTCATATGGCGAAATATAGGAGATGACCATGCGTGATCTACTGGCCGTGACCAAGGCCCTCGCGGACGAAAACCGTGTCCGCATGCTTCTTTCCCTGCAGGAAAGGGAACTCTGCCTGTGTCAGATCATCGAGCTGTTCCGGCTGGCCCCGTCCACCGTTTCGAAGCACATGGGGATCCTCCACCAGGCGCGCCTGGTGGACAGGCGGAGGGCCGGCCGCTGGACCCACTACAAGCTGGCCGGCAGGGATGCTCCCTCCTCTGTGAGGGCTGCCATCCGATGGGTCCGGCAAGCCGGGGTGGACGATCCGAAGGTCAGACGGGATGCGGAGCGCCTCGAGGCGATTCTCGAGATCGATCCGGAGGTCATATGTCGCAAGCAACTGAAAAAGTAAAGATCCTGTTCCTGTGTACGGGCAACTCCTGCCGGAGCCAGATGGCGGAAGGGTGGGCACGGCACTTGAAGGGGGACCGAATCGAGCCCGCATCCGCGGGTGTGGACCCGAAGGGCGTGGACCCGCTCGCTGCGCAGGCCATGAAAGAGGCAGGGGTGGAGATCGGCGGTCAGGGCTCGAAGCACGTGGACGAGTTGAAGCACATCGACTTCGATTTCGTGGTCACGGTCTGCGACCACGCGAGTGAGAACTGCCCGCTCTTTCCGGGCCGGACCCGGGTGGTCCACGTGGGCTTCGAGGACCCGCCGAAGCTGGCCAAAGAAATCAAAGACGAGGCGGAACGAATCGGTCCGTACCGTCGTGTGCGGGACGAGATCAGGGCGTTTGTGGAAACGCTGCCGGAAGGATTGGACGAGAGGGAGGATCTACGATGAGCGAAGTGTCCACGAGTGAGACAGCCGGCGCTGAGGACTCGAAAGGGCTCGGCCTCTTCGAAAGATATCTGACCCTCTGGGTGATCCTGTGCATTGGGGCCGGGATCGCGCTGGGCAAGTTCGCCCCGGGCGTGGCCACCTTCCTCGACGGGCTCGCCATCTACGTGGGCGACGCACCGGTCGTGTCCATACCGATCGCGGTGTGCCTGTTCTTCATGATGTACCCGATCATGGTGAAGATCGACTTCGGCGAGGTCCTCAAGGCGGGCCGGAACCGGCGGCCCGTGGGGCTCACCCTCTTCGTGAACTGGGCGATCAAGCCTTTTACCATGTATGCCATCTCGCTCCTCTTCCTCGGCGTCCTGTTTCAGGGGTTCATTGGGCCGGAGGCGGTGGATTACGTGAAGATGCCCCTCGGGCTCGACCTGGCCCCGGGCGACACGCACGGGGTGGGCAAGGTCGTGATGATGGACGGGGTCAAGGTGTTGGAGGTCCCCCTGTGGCGCAGCTACCTGGCCGGGTGCATCCTCCTGGGCATCGCTCCCTGCACCGCCATGGTGCTCGTGTGGGGCTTCCTGGCCAGGGGCAATGACGGCCACACCCTGGTCATGGTCGCTATCAATTCGCTTGTCATGCTCTTCCTCTTCGGGCCCCTCGGAGGCTTTCTCCTCGGGGTCGGGCGGCTTCCGGTCCCCTGGCAGGCCCTGCTCCTGTCGATCGGCATCTACGTGGCCCTGCCCCTCGTGGCGGGCTATCTCTCTCGCAAATGGATCATCCGTGCGAAGGGGGAAGACTGGTTCCGGGAGAAGTTTCTGCACCTGCTGACGCCGATCACGATCTCCGCCCTCCTGGTGACCCTTGTCCTGCTGTTCTCGTTTAAGGGGGAGGTGATCCTGTCGAACCCGCTCACGATCCTCTGGATTGCGATCCCGCTGTTCCTTCAGACGGTGCTCATCTTCTGGCTGACCTACGGCCTGTCGCGACTGCTCGGCCTCTCGTACGAGGACGCCGCGCCCTCGGCCATGATCGGCGCCTCGAACCACTTCGAAGTGGCCATCGCCACGTCGGTGATGCTCTTCGGCCTGTCGTCCGGAGCGGCCCTGGCCACCGTGGTAGGCGTGCTCATCGAAGTGCCCGTGATGCTGATGCTCGTGAAGATCTGCCTCGGCACGCAGGGTTGGTTTGTCAAGGATACCTGAGGCAGACAGGACTTGGGAACAGGGGGGAAGCCCCGTGCCCGATTCTTGGCTATCAGCTGTTAGCCTTTAGCTCTTAGCCCACCCCGCTCCGTTCTTACATGCATTCCGTTGGGGGAGTGGTTGGGAGCTAACAGCTAACTGCTAACAGCCAAAATGGAGGATGAGGACGGAACAGGGGTTCGCACTTCACTGCCAGATCGTCAGCTTCTGCCCGAAATGGATCGGCTTCCTCCGGGAGATCTTGTTCCACTTCTCGATCGATTCGACCGTGACGTTGTATTTCGAGGCGATGGTGGAGAGGTTCTCCCCTCTCTTGATGGTGTGAACGACCTTCCTCCTTTTGGACAGGTGCTTAGCCACACGGTCCGCATAGCCGTCCGCCTTTTCCGTGGGCACGGCGATCACGTACCGGCCTGCCGGCAGGACATTTCTCCTCATCCAGGGATTCAGGCCGCGAATCGTTCGAGCGCCCACGTTTGCGCAGTTCGCGAGGATGTCGATGGATATGGGCGTCTCCGAGGCGATGTCCACCTCCATGACCTTGGGCAACCCATACCGTTCGTCTTCCGGCACGTGGATGGAATAGGTCTCCGGCTGTTCCATGATGAGCTTCAGAGCCAGGATGCGGAACACGTAACGCTCTGTCTCCAAGGGCAGGTAGAGGTCGTAGTAGGAGGTCGTGCCCTGGTCTTTCGTCGCGCGCCGGACGTTATTCTCCCCCCAGTTGTACCCCGCGAGTGCCAGGGGCCAGGACCCGAACATCTCGTGCAAGTCTTTCAGATAGGCTGTCGCCGCTATGGTCGAACGCGTGAGGTCGCGCCTCTCGTCGATGTAACCATCCACCTTGAGCCCGTAGCGCTCTGCCGTGGCCTCTATGAACTGCCAGTATCCCACCGCGCTCGCTGAACTCATCGCCCGGGAGGCCAGCCCGCTTTCGGCTACGGGCACGTACTTCAAGTCCTCCGGCATCTCCTCCATCTCCAGGATCACCTCAACGATCGGATCGCATCTGGCGGCCCGCTTCATGTACGTGACCAGGAGCCCCTGCCTGTCCAGGAGATAGTAGAATTCGTACTCCAGCCTCTCTTTAACGTCCTCTCTTTCCAGAGGCACCTGCTCGCCGCACAGACTCATCTGCTCGGGCACCCGAAAACTGGACACCGGAGGTCGGGGGGGCGGGATCTCCGTCGGGTCCTCCGTTGGGACTTCCGTTGGGACTTCCGTCGGGATCTCCACCGGGGCGTCACTCCCCGCCGTCACGGGCAGGACCAGCAGGACGACTGCGATACCGCTAAGAAGAAGATGCTTCAATGCTTTTCCCTTCGTGTTTCCGGGCGCGTTAGAGGAAGGCCTTTCCTTCGCCCCGGTAGGTCTGGACCCGGTCGACGATCCGATTCTCGCCGACCAGGAAGAATGAATTGAATCGTTCCGTTATCTCACCCGCCTTGGCATGCTGGAAGAAGATCGGGTCCCCGAGGCACAGGGCAGAGCACTCCTTGGGAAGCTTGAGCGGAGTCTGTACCTCACCGGCGCCTTCAAAGGGCAGGAAGGAGCACCCCTGGGGCAGGAACGGCACCGGCAGCTTGTCCTCGCCTACGGGCCCTGACGCCACATACCCTCCCCCGTGACAAGTGACGATGCCTTTCGCCGGTCTGCGTACGATCTGCAGCGCGAAGAAGGCGGAAGGCTCGAAGGAAACCTCCTTGAAGTGCTGGAACATGCCGGGGGCGTAGAAGGCCGAGCCTGCCGTGACCTCCGTGACCGACGGGTCCCCGCCGGTGGAAAGGAGGCTGCCGCTCCCGCCGCCGTTCACGGCACGGAGCTCGAGGCCCTCCTGTCGCAGTCTGTCCACCACGCTTCCTCTCCGTTCGGTGAGTTCCCGCACGGATGCCTTCTTCAAGGTTCTCAAGATCCGGCTCTTGACCCGCGCATCCGGAAGGTCGTCGTTCAAGCCTGCAATGTGGGCCTCGTACCCCATGATCGAGTCGATGCGCACGCCCGGGTAGCTTTCGGATCTGCGTGCGAGCGCCAGTGCATCCTCGATGGTTCGTATGGGGCTGCGTCTCACGCCGAGGTGGAGAGGGGTCTTCATGGGGCGATACGACATGTCTACCTCCATGCACGCTCCCAGCACCACGCCTTCCCTTTCACCCGTCCGAGACAGGCGCTCGAGGTGATCCTCGGAATCCACGATCAGGGACACGGTCTTCCCCTCCCGGATCAGGCCCGCAAACAGGTCCATATCTGTGGGCTGAACCGTCGGGTAGGAGACGATGAAATCGTCGAACCCCTTCTCTGCCAGGAAGGAGGTCTCTTCCATGGTGAAGGTCATCACGCCCCGGAACGCATCACCGCCCGTCTCGAGGATCCTCCGGAGGAGTGCGACGCATCGGATCGATTTCGAGTGGACCCGGATCGTCTTCCCCGTCTGCCTCTGGGTCGATGCGACGAAATCAACGTTCCGGTCGAATTTTTCGAGGTCCACAAAGGCGAGGGGAAGCCTCTCGCCCCGGAAGATCTCCCGGTAGCGTTCGTATTCCTCCAGGTGATCCTGCCCCATGCCGGATCCTCTCAATCCCGGGTCTTCATCGTGTGGATCCGAAGAGAGTCCTTTTTCGGCATGACAACGGTTCCTCGGGGGTACTGTGCGGCCGGCACCGCAACGCCCGGGTAGACGATCGAACGGGGCCCCATCAGCGTGCCGGGCGAGGTGACCGAGTTGCACCCGGTCTCGGTCCGGTCCCCGAGGATGGCCCCGATCTTTCTCCGCCCCGTGTCCACCATGTCCTTGCCGGATCTTACCGAAACCGTTCCCGGGATCATCTTGAGGTTTGCAAGTTTTGTCCCGGCCCCCAGGTTCACTTCGTTGCCCAGGATGCTGTCCCCGATGTATGCGAAGTGGCCCGCCTTTGCCCCGTCCAGCAGGATGGACCCCTTGATCTCCGTCGTATGCCCCACCACGCATTTGTTTCCGATGATACAATTTCCCCGCACATAGGCGCCCTGGCGGATCTCGGAGTTGCTGCCGATGACGACAGGGCCCTTCACAAACGCGCCCGGTTCGATGATCGTGTTGGAGCCGATCCGGATCCTGTCGTCGGCGAGGTAAGCGCCTGCGAGGACGATCGATGCCCCCTCCAGCAAGGTGCCGTCTCGAAAGGCCTGGAGCGAGCCCTTGGGGCCCGTGGATTTGATCTCAGCGTCTTGTCTTACCTCTCCTTCAAAGATTACCAGGGGCCTGTCTACCTGTCCCGTGGTTCCCGCAAAGCCCGTGCTTCCCTCGAACAGGGCCGCAAGGTAGTCCTGCAGCCGGTCGAGGGCCGACCAGACGAACTCTTTCTCCGGAAAGATCTCGCGGTGTTCGAACTCCTGCAGGACGAAGAACCCCTTCGGCTCCAGCATGGCTCTATTCTCCGTTTCCATTCTTTTGTTCGAAGCGATATCGTTCCCGCGCCTCAAAGCCTTTTTGCAGCAACTCCTTCATGGCCCCCACCACTCTGCGGTGCAGGCGGTCCACCTTCTTCGGGTCTTGGGCGTCCTCGGGCTGGTAACGGAATCGTATGGGCTTGCCCACGTGGTGAGTGAGCTTGGCCGGAAAAGGCAGGGGGCCCAACCCCACGGGCAGGGTGATCGGTAGGAGCGCCCCCTTGCCGTAGATGCGCTCCGAGAGACCGTAACCGTCGAAGAACACGTGGTAGAGCTCGTCGTTTCCGATACAGACCGCCGGGACGATCGGTGACCCGGTCTCGATGGCGAGCCGGACGTACCCCTTTCTGCGCTTCCACATCAGCTGGTACCTCTCCCGGCTCGGCTTGAAGGCCTCCCGGGAGCCTCCGGGCATGATGGTGACGATCTCCTCCTGTTCGAGCAGGGCCTGGCCGGTTTCCGGATTGGCCACCACGATTCCCAGATCCATGAAGATCTGCCTGAGGAACGGGATCTTGAAGATCCGCCTGTCCGTCAGGCCCCGGGGCCATCTTCCGTACTTGTCCCGGATCGAGTAGTGCAGCAGCAGCGCGTCTACCGGCAGGATTCCGTGGTTCGCGACCAGCACGGCCCGCCCGGACGCGGGCACGTTCTCCAGGCCGACGACCTCATAGCTAAAATAGCCCCTGATGAGCGGCAGGAAGGTGTCGACCAGGGAGAAGAAGGAGCCGTTCTTGTGGGTCAGCCGGAACTCGTCCCCGGGGGAGTACTTGTCGTACGTGACCGCGGCGGTCCAGAGACGGCTCACGAGGGTCGATACGGTTTCGATTCCTTCCTTCAGGCCGGCCCGCCGTTCCGGCTCGGGAGCGGCCTCTTTCTCTTGCAGGTCATCCATCAATCATGGTCCTCGCTCAAGTTCCTGTTCTTCCGGCCGGGTGCCCTGGCGAGTCCCTCGCCGTTCAAGTTCGGCCTGGATCTCTTCCAGGACTTGTCCCTTGTCTTTGTTCCACTCCGGTGCAAGTAGCAGATCTCGAGGGGCTTCCCCGAGGAGTCGCTGGATCGTGATCGGCCAGGGAAGGTGTTCGAGAAAATCGCAAACACAACGGAGGTACTCGGAGTATCCCAGGGGATGATACTCGCCTTTACGATATATGTCTGCCAAGGGTGTGCCCCGTATCACATGGCAATGGTGGATCTTCACGCCCTGGATGGGCAGGCCGGCAAGAAGTTTCGCGGTTTGCATCATCTCCGCATGCGTTTCTCCGGGAAGGCCCAAAATGACGTGCACGCAGATTTGGATCGGCCTGTGTGAGGTTCGTTCCACGGCGTCGAGGAAGTCCTCCACCGTATGCCCGCGCCGGATTCGCTCCAAGGTCCGGTTGTGTGCGCTCTGCAGCCCGTACTCCACCCAGACCTCGTACTCCTCAGAGAAGGATTCGAGCAGGTCGAGGACGGGCTCGTCCATGCAGTCCGGCCGTGTGCCCACGGCCAGGCCGACGACTTCGGGGTACCTTCGGATCAGGCCGTAACGTTCCTCCAGGAGTTCCACGGGGCCGTACGTATTGGTGTAGGCCTGGAAATAGGCGAAGAAGCCGCGGGCGCGGTATCGCTTCTCTGCGAAGCGAATGCCTCGGGCGAGCTGCTCATCAAGGGCCGGGAGACGCTCGACCGTGCGACTGTGCGGGCTGAAGGCGGCGTTCTCACAATAGACGCAGCCCGTCCCCTGCCTGTGGTCGGCGCCGTCACGATGCGGACACCCGAAGCCCGCGTCGAGCGGGATCTTGTGTATCCGCCTGCCGTATTTCAGGTGGAGATAATCCCGAAAGCGGTGATAGCGAATTCTCGAAGGTTCGCCTGCATGCGCAAGCGAAAAGGCCGAAACCCCTGGTTCTCTCACGGCTCTTTGGTGCCTCGCTAAGTAGCGAAGATAGAAAGATTTTCATTGAATGGGCGGACCCTATATCCAAACGGAAACGCCCTCGTTTGTCAAGGAAACAGGAGTTGTTCAGCAGCCTTTCGTCTCCAGCTTCGGATTGATGCGCTTGATCCGGATGATCAGGTCGTGGAGACCGTCCACGTGGTTGATCATGGGAAAGGTCTTCTTCCCTGAGGTGACGATTCGGAGATAGCTCTGATAGAAGGGTGAGATACGCAGAGCGGCAATCTCGCTGCATGCAACCTTCTTCGTCCTGAACAGGGAATGGAGCACGAGGGACTCGTTCCCCTCCACACAGACCCGGTGAGGCATGGACAGCAGGAAGGCCCAGTACCGGAGGAGGGCCAGGGCCCAGATGGCCAGAAGCCCGCCGATCAGGTAATCGCGCCCTGAGACGGCCATCGGAAAGAGAAGGGACAGCAGAAGTGCGCCGACCAGGGTAAGTGCCAGAAGAAACAGGTATCGGTAGAGGATCGACACCCGCGAGACCTGAAAACAGTCGGTTTGGGAAGAGGCCTCGTCCGGCAGGACTGCAGGAGCGGATTCGGGCCTGTCCGTCTGGGTGGGATCACGATTCGGCATTGTCTTTTCCTCCACGGCCAAACTATCAGAATCCCGGATGAGAGCGCAACCAGGGACTCGCGAGAAGAAGCGGGCCTTGTTTTGTCTCTCGTTGCGGGTTAACCTGGGTTCCCTGGAGAACAAACACGCGAACGAGGGCCCCCGTGATGAGCATTCCAAAGGAATGGTTTCAGTTCCTGCTGCCTCTTATCATCTTTCTTGGATTATTCCTGCTGCGCTACATCTCCCAGTTCGTGAAGGCGAGACGGCTGAAGGAAATCGCGCCGTACCTGAACGGCGTGGCCGTGATCTGGCCTTTTTCGCCTCCCCGGATACGCGGAACCTACATGGGAATTCCCTTCCAGATCATCTTCTTTGCGGCCGGGCGAAATTCGCCGGGCCGCATGCAGATCAAACTTTCCTTCTCCTTCCCCTTTGTCCTGGAAGCCCGCGGGCCCGGAGCGATGCAGGGCCTGGAGCAACTCTTTCAGAGGGGGAGGCCGATCGAAACCGGGGACAAGGCCTTTGACGAGGCGGTGGTTGCGCGGGCGGACCGTGAGCGCGACAAGGCGGAACTCTACCTGGACAACCCTGTGAACCGGGAGTCGATTCTCGAGATCCTCAAGGAGGGATTCGAGAACGTTCGCTTCACAGAAAAAGAGTTGATCCTCACCCGGCAGGGCGATTTTCTCGGGGGAGAGCTGACCCCGGAGCATTCCCTCCGTGACCTCGCACTCGCCGCCCGCCTGATGCAGAGGCTCTAGAGTGCCATGTCTGTCCCGTCTGGGTCCTCTTGGGCTCGGTCTCTACCTGGTTCAGTGGCAAGTGGCGTTCGTGCCCGTGTGTGTTCTCATCGCTCTTCCTCGTCGTCGTCCTCGCTCTTGGCAGTTAGCTTATAGCTGTTAGCTCCCACCCACCCCCTGACCCCTCAATCTGGGTTGCCCGGCGCAGATCTCGAGCCTGCTAAGGTTTCTTCTTGGTCCGCCTTGATTTGCCTCGTTGTTCGGCGAGGATGCGCTGATCCTTCTCCTTGATGTGCTCTTCGGATCCAATGATAGGGTGTAGCTCGAGTTGGGGGGAATACCGGCTGTTCGGGACCGTTCGCCCCAGTGCCTCGGCCATGGCTCGGATGTGATGCGGGCCGGCTCCGCAGCAGGCGCCGATGTACTCGATTCCCATCTCCTTTGCCTCGAGGGCATAGGCGGCCATCTCCCTCCTGGTCAGCATGAAGGGGTCGAGTTCGAGGGGGAAGGCAGGGTCTCCATGGATCTCCTGGGCCTGGAAATAGGGCCTGTCCGCCGAACAATGGTAGGCCACCGGCTGGGTGGCGACGTAGCCCGGGACGGCCTTCCGAAGCCTGGCGGCCAGGGGAAGCATCATGTCCGGGTCGCGGAAGCAGTTGATCCCCACGATGTCCGCGCCGGCATCCTTCAGGTCCTTGAACGCCTCCTCCAGGCCGACGCCATCCAGGGTCTTGTCCTGGTACTTGAATCCCAGGGTGATCATGGCGGGCTGGCCAGCGGCCTGGATCGCCTCCAGGGCGATCTTCGCCTCCCCGAGATATTCGATCGTTTCGGCGATGTAGAAGTCCGTCCGTTCGACCCCCTGGTACTCGATCTGCTCGTCGAACTGACGGCGGGTCTCGGCGTGGGTCGCCGGATCTTCCGGATCGTAAACCCAGGTGTTGCAGAGATTCCCTGCTACGAGGATTCCGTACTCATCGGCCACCTCCCGGGCCAGACGGGTCGCGGCTTGATTGATCTCCGCGAGGGCCCCCTGCATGCCGATGTCCTTGAGCTTCTCTTCGTGGGCGTAGTAGGCACAGGCCTGGATGACGTCGGCTCCGGCCCTCGCAAAATCGATGTGCAGTTGCCTGACCACCTGCGGGTCTTCGACAACGACCTCCGGGGTGTAGGGCCCGGCACGCACATAACCCCTGCGCTCCAGCTCGAAGATCATACCGCCGTCCCCGAGGACTACATCCTTTTTCAGCCATTCCAGAATCATCCTTCAATGCTCCCACGCCATGTCTGTGAGTGGAGTCGCTCCCATCCCCTACTCCCCTCCTGGATTCCCGCGTTCGCAGGAATGACTGCAGTTGCCTTTAGGAGCAATACAAAGCCACGGACCTTTCCGCCTCCACGAGGACCCGCCAGAGGTCCTGGCTGTCTCCCATGCCGACCTTGATCAAGTAGGACGCGATGCTCAAGTTGGTGCGTGCCTTGAAAAGCTCGACCTGCCGCAGGAAATCGGACGGCAAGGAAGGGGCGTTCTGTTGATACGCCTCGAGAAACGCCTCCTCCGTGTATTCCTGAAGGATGCCGGAGTCGGAGAATTGGTTGCGGAACTGGGCGAGGAAGGTGCCTACGTCATAGGCGTGTGGGTAGAATTGAGCGTTTTCGAAGTCGATGGCGGATACGAAGAGAGAGGATCTGTCGGTCGCCTGGTCCTGTCCCACGAGGACGTTCTTCGGATGGAAGTCGCCGTGGCCCAGGGCAAACGCCTCCTTGCCGAAATCGGCGATTCCCTTCTCCGCTGCCAGGATCGTCTCGGCCAGGGACGCCGCCCTCCGGGTGTGGCGATGGCCGCATTTTACGAACCGCTTCATGTAGTTCTGTATCCTTCGCTCTTCCGAACGATGGAAGGTCTCAGGCATGGAGAGGGTTACCGGCGTACGGTGGAATCGGGCCAGCCACGCGGCCACGTCTTCGATCAGTCTCCGTCCTTCCTTGGGGGGGACGGCCAGGAGCATTTCGTACAGGCTTTTGCCCCGCTGGCCGACTTCGATCAGCGTCTGCGTCTCCGGGTCCAGGTCGAGAGGCTCGGGCACGCGATACCGGCCCCTGTCGAAGCCTTTCTGGAAGACCTCCTCCATGACGCGATAGGCATGCTGGGCCTTTTCCCACTTCGACCGGCCGTGCAGCCTCTTGATGATCCACCTCTCTCGAGTCTCCTTCCTGCCCTTGGTGCCTACGACGATCTCGGTGACCTGCAGGTTCGCGCCCGTTCTGGGTATCTCCTTGAAGAACGGGCGACATCGTCCGCTTCGGATCTCGGTTACCAGATCCTCCAGGGTGTCCACCCAGTGGTCGAACTGGGTCGGGTAGGTGCCGGCGTACCCCTCTCCGTGCGTGTCCGTTCCTGCCAGGGCGGTGAACTTGTGTCGGTGCCAGTCCTGCAGGCCCTGAATGTTGTCACGGATCGTGTGGTTCGATGAAAAGACCTCGATCCCGTGGAAGGGACCGGAAGCCTCGAGAAGGAGGGGGTTCGGCCGGACCGAGTTGCGGTAAGGGTGCGCCCAGACAACAGCCGCTTCCGGGTATTTCCGCAGGATTTCGGAAAGCTTGCTGTGCCTCTTGATCGCCTCGGCCGGTCCGAAGACCAGCACGTCCCCGCTGTCGGCGGTGGTCACTTCCTGGCCGGAGAGCAGGACGAAGTGCTCCCCCAGTTTCGCCTCCTTGCGGAGCCGGGCCAGGTCGTGAGGGGCCCACACATGATGATGGTCTGTGAGCACGAGGCCCTGCAGACCCTTGTCCCGTACCTCCTGAGCCAGCGTCAGGGCAGGGATGTGGCTGCAATCGGAATGCTCGCGCGTGTGAGAGTGGATTTCGAGAAGCAAGCTGTCTTTCACCCAGAAGAAACGAAGGTTTTCATCCATTCAAGGATTTCGTTGTAGTAGTTCTGGACCATGGCCAGGAAAAGCACGATCAGCAGGAGCGCCACGATCGTGAAGAAGGGATCGCTCGTTTCGGACATCTTCTCCCGGATCCTTTCGCCCGGGCCCATGAGAAAGGAGAACACAAACAGGAGGATGACAAGCAAAGCGAGTCCCGCGATGACGAACCCTATGATCTGCTTGATCGGCAGGGGTTCGCTTGCTTTGAGAGCGCCGGGCTCAAAGTATTCTGACAGCGACTGCGCCATGGGCCCCAGGTCTGCAGAATGCTCCCAGGTGCAAAAGCCGGAGAGGGGTGGAAAAAGGGAGACCAGGACCAGGACGCACAAGAGGCTTGCCTTCATTTAATTTCGCCTCCTTGTCTGCTCGTGGCTAAAGAGCTTGTTCTCGCGCTCACCCCTTGTGATTCTACCTAAGGTAGTGAGGAAGCCGGAGGAAATCAAGGCGGTACACACTCTCTTTTCTCTGAATCGTAAATCTGCTATAGTTCTTCTCCGGCGGGCAGGCAAGGGTTTGCCGGCTGCTGGAAAAGGGAGCGTCGTGGTATGCGGTATGTGCTCGTATTCGTCCTCATGGCGTCCGTCGTGATAGCCTTCATCTTTGCCGATCAGTTCCCCGGATTCCTCGCATATCATCCCAGGCTCCAGGAGGCGAACTGGACCGTTCGATCCTGGTTGGGCATGGCGAGTCCCCGTTCCTCCCGTCTGTCGGAACGGAAGTTGAAGGAAACCGAACAGATCCTGCGACAAGAGTCCCCGGCAAAAAAGCAAGTCACCGAACAGGACCTGAGGGAATACCGGGAATAGCAGCTATCCCTGTTCCGATTACAAAGTCGCCCTGCACAAATCTCATTCGGAACAGGAGATAGCTCCAGAGGGCCCCACGCCTTCACCCGGGTGGGCAATCCTTTTTCTATAGGCCGGCAAGGTAGTCTCTGGCGATGATCATCCTCTGTATCTGATTCGTTCCCTCGAAGATCTGCAGCACCTTCGCGTCGCGCATCATCCTCTCCACCGGGTAGTCCTTCATGTATCCATACCCGCCCATCATTTGCACTGCGTCGGTCGTGACCCGCATGGCCATGTCCGACGCGTAACACTTGGCCATGGAGGCGTAGCGGCGGACCGACGGGTGGTCCTGATCCTGCATCCGGGCGGCCCGATAGACGAGCGAGCGGGCGGTCTCGATGCCCATCAGCATGTCTGCCAGCATGAACTGGATGCCCTGAAAGGTGGAGATGGCCTTCCCGAACTGGGATCTCTCGACCGCGTAACGGGCAGCCACCTCTGTCGCTCCATCCGCAAGGCCGAGCGACAGGGCGGCGATCAGGATACGGGTCTCTGAAAGGCCCTCGATCAGAAGCCCCCACCCCTCTCCCTCACCACCGATGCGCGCCTCCTCAGGGACGAAGGCATCCTCCAGGATGAGTTCCGTCGTGGGGGAAGCCCGCATGCCCATCTTGTCTTCCTTCTTGCCGATGTGAGCCCCCGGGTTTTCCTCCTCGACCAGATAAGCGGTGATACCCCGCTTCTTCAGGGCCGGATCCAGGGTGGCAAAAAGGACGAAGACCTTGGCGGCGCCACCGTTGGTGATGAAGCACTTGGTCCCGGTGAGGCGGTATCCCTTGCCGTCTTTGCGGGCCCTTGTCTGGAGCGAGGCCGCATCCGAACCGGCCTCCGGTTCCGACAGGGCGAACCCGACGATGTGCCCCTCCTCCACGATGGTGGGCAGGAAGCGCGACCTCTGTTCTTCCGTCGATCCGGCTATGAGGGGGGCCAGACCGGCGAGGTGATTTACGAGCATCAGGCTGCACGAGCCGTCCACGCGGGCGATTTCCTCGGTAACGAGGCAGCACGTCACGGCGTCGGCGGGTACCCCGCCGTACGCATGAGGGATTTTGAGCTTGAGCAGGCCCTGCTCGACGAAGAGCCTGTGGATGTCTTCCGGGAACTCCTGGGAGGCGTCCATTTCCGCGGCCCGTGGAGCAATCTTCTCCCGGGCCAGTCGGCCGACCGATTCCCGGAGCAGCCTCTGCTCTTCCGTCAACTCTAACATGTTTCCCTCCTCGGCAACCGGATGAACTACACGGAGGATATCAGCCGGCCATGGTCAGGCCGCCGCTCACGCTCAGGACCTGGCCGGTTATGTAGTCCGAGATCGGTGAGGCAAAGAAGGCAACCGCACGGGCGATGTCTTCCGGTTGAGCCACCCTGCGAAAGGGAATCCCCCTTTCCAGGGCCATGCGAACCTTTTCGGGCAATTCATTGTACAGATCCGTATCGGTGGGACCCGGGCAGACGCAGTTCACGTGTACCCCGCTCCGTGCCACCTCCCGGGCCAGGGACTTTGTGAAGGCGATGACCCCGCCCTTCGCCCCGGCGTACACGGTTTCGCCAAGGCTGCCCACCCGACCCGCGTCGCTGGCGATGTTGACGATCTTCCCACCTTTGCGCTCTGCCATGTGCTTTGCCACTGGGTGTGAGAAGTTGAGCACCCCCTTGTAGTTGATGCCGATTACCTTGTCCCAGAATTCGGGGGTCGTGTCCAAGAAGGGTTGAACAATGTCCCAGCCTGCGTTGTTCACCAGGATGTCGATCCGGCCGAATTTCTGGCAGGTTTGTTCGACCGCCTTTCCCGCTGCCTGGCTGTCCGCCACATCCACGGGGAGCGCCAGCGCCTGTTTCCCGAGGGACTCCACCTCCCGGGCCGTCTGGGCGGCCGTGTCCGGGTTCAGGTCGCAAACAGCAATGTCCGAGCCCCTCCGGGCCAGCTCCAGGGCGATGGCCTTTCCGATCCCCTGACCCGCACCGGTCACAATGGCCTTCTTGCCTTCCAGCTGCATAGGATCCTCCTTGTCTACAACAGGTAAGTAACTTCGACTCAACCCGGTCATGGTTTCTGAGTTGTGGCACTAGAGATAAAACAAACCCCTTTGGGGTGTCAAACACTGAAGGGCAGGGGTCAGGGATCAGGGACCAGGGGTCAGACTTATGGGGTCAGCCCGGCAAATATCAATGAGAGCCAAGTGTTCGGGTAATTGGGGACAGCCACCGATATCGGGGGAAAACGACTGCAAACATTGGACTTAAATCGGTGGCTGTCCCCAATTACTCCCAATTACTATCCTGTGGGGTAGGGGGCGGGGCATCTGTAACCGCCCCGGTCTTATGCGAGGAGGTTTCGATTGACTGAGAAGACGAATAGAGGTGAAACAGGGGATAACAATTGACAAGGAAGAGTGAGCAGTGCCGGAGCATGCTGGTAGGTTCACACTAGACTGTCACCATGCTCCAGTGAGAGAGTTCGAGTAGTTCGGTGCTGACCGGGGTTCCCTCGGAGATTTGCGCCGGGCGACTACGGGGGAGCGGGAGACGGAGCCCAAGCAAATCGGAGAGGGAACCCCGGTCAGCACCGATCGGCAAACCTCTTTCGGAACATAGCGAAAACTATACGTGATGCCACTAAGCCCCTCTATAGAAGGCCAGCCTCCTCGCATGGGGTCGGAAGGCATCCACCAGAGAGCTCTGCTCCTCCTCCGACATGGGTCGAGGATCCCGGCCCACGTCGGCCAGGGTCTTCACCTCCTCGGGCGAGGAACAGCCGACGATGGCTACGTCGATCTCCTGTGAGAGGGCATACCGAATCAGCAGGTCCGCGGTGATGCCTCCTTCGGGTTGGAGGTAGTGGGATTGGCCCAGGATCTTCATCCCGATGACCGCGACTCCCTTCTCCTTTGCAAGGGGCAGGGTGGAGTCGAGGAAGCCGGTCAGTGCACCTTCCGCAGGATTGACCGGCATCATGACCGAATCCACCGGCCACTCTTCCACTGCCCTCTTCAGGATAACCGGATCTTGGTGTCCGGTGACCCCGATGAATCGAACCTTTCCCGACGCCTTTGCCTCGAGAAAGGCCTCGAGCGCCCCGCCGGGGCCGGAGATCATCTTCAGGTCCGCTTCGGTCCTTACGTCGTGGATCTGCCAGAGGTCCAGCCGGTCGGTCCCCATCTTCGCAAAGGTGTCTTCCAGGTCTGCCAGAGCACCTTTCCGGTCCCTGCTTGCCGATTTGCTCGCCTGAAAGACTCCGTCCCGAAGCTCGGGATGCTGGGTCCAGACGGTTCCATAGTACTCCTGGCTGCCCGCATAGGCGCGGGCCGAATCAAAATAGGTGATCCCTTGTTGGAGGGCCTCCTGGATCACAGCCCTCGCCTCCTCGGCCTTGCCGTATGTGCGCAGGATTCCCTCCCCTCCGAGGCCCACTGTTGTGATCGACGGGCCGTCCCTGCCAAAGGTTCGATCGTGTATCTGCTTATTACCCATGACGTCCTCCTTTGCGTATCTGCCGGCTTGAAGTGGATGCTGTCCGGATGAAACTGAAGCTCTTTGGGTATTAGGTATTAGCTGAATGCTTCTATAGCCTTTCCCCTGCGACTTTCCCATCTCAAACAAGGATGCGTGAAAGCATGGATTCGACTCAGGAAACACGGAGACGACCCATGTGCGGGCCGGGTGCTTGACGGAGGAAGGGATTTTCTTTAAAAGAAGAGAGTGCCATTAGCCCGCACATTGCACGAAGGACCTCCTGAAGCCCGGCTTCTCATACAGACGGATCCAGAAAGAAGGGCAACACGATGTACAAGAAAACCAAACAGTTATCGGTGTTCCTCGAGAACAAGCCGGGCGAGCTCTCTCGGTTGGCCAAGACGCTTGGGGACCATGATGTCAACATCCTTGCCATGTCGATCCAGGACCCGGCGGAGCACATTCAGGGCCTCTTTCGGGCCAGGGAGGTCACCCTGCGGAGAATCGCCTCGACGGCCAGCTATTCGGCGATCCTGAAAGAGGCCTCGCTTCTTACACTGATCCGGTTCGTGACTTCGGACCCGGATCCGAGCCTGAAGATCCTCAAGGAGGCCGACTACAACGTGACGGAAGCAGAGGTTATTCTCTCGGTATTGGAGCATCGCCCCGGGCGCCTTGCCGCTATCTCCGACTGCCTGGCGACAGAGGGGATCAACATAGACTATACCTACGGCTCGTCCCTGGAAGAGATGGACCGGGCGCTTTTTGTGTTCCATGTATCCGACATCAAGGCAGGAATGAAGGCCCTGAAGGCAATGAAAGATTTTTAGCTGTTAGCTGACCGCTAACACAAACCACCTACTGGCCAGAGGGGAAAAGATGCTGCCTCTCTCGACCGCTCTTTGCCTCGTCATCCCGCCGATTGTGATCCTTACGATCGCCATCCTGTACTTCTTCCGCAAGGAAGGGCCGAATTGATCCTTTTCGTCTTCCTCCTCTATCTCCTGGTCCTGGCATGCATCGGTATCTACTACACAAGGGCCAACCGTGGTCTGGAGGATTTCGTCCTCGGGGGCAGGAGGCTCGGCCCCTGGGTGACCGCCGTTTCTGCCGAGGCGTCGGACATGAGCGGCTGGCTTTTGATCGGCCTTCCTGCGGCCGCCTTTGCCGGTGGGTTTTCCATCCTTTGGGCGGTTGTCGGATGCGCGGCCGGAACCCTGTTCAACTGGGTGGTCATCGCGCCGCGGCTCCACAGGGCCGCTGAACGAGCCGGCGCCCTGACCATCCCGGATTTCCTCGAAGCACGTTTTTCCGGGCAGGGAGGCCTCCTCATCCGGATCGTGGCGGTTACCATCATCCTGGTCTTCTACGCAACCTATATTTCCGCCCAGTTCACGGCGGCAGGAAAGATCTTCGAGACGACCTTCTCCGAAGTCTCGACGCCCTGGGGAGCGGTGTCGGTCAATTACGTCCAGGGAATCCTGATCGGTTGCGGGGTGATCCTGTTCTACACGATTTCGGGCGGTTTCTTGGCCGTGGCCATGACCGACCTGGTCCAGGGCATGATCATGGCATTTTCCGTGGTTGTGATCCCTGCGGTGGGAATCTGGCAATTGGGAGGCCTGGACGGCCTGTGGAACGCCATGGCACATGCGAGGGAGGGGGAGATCCTGCTTCGGTTGGGAGGAGAACAGAAGGGGCTCGGCTTTCTGCTCGGCGTAGCGGTCGGGGGGCTTTCCTGGGGTTTGGGGTATCCGGGCCAGCCGCACATCCTCGTGCGATTCATGGCCATCAAGGAGGGCGGAAAGCTCAAGCTCGCGGCACTGATCTCGGTTTGCTGGGTCTTGGCCGCCCTTTACGGGGCCATGTTCGTCGGTTTCGTCGGCAGGGCCCTCCATCCCGGAGGCCTGGAGGATCCGGACAGTGTTTTCCCGCTGCTCGCGACCCATCTTCTGCCGGACTGGCTTGCCGGCATCATGATCGCAGCGGCCATCGCGGCTGTGATGTCTACCGTGGATTCCCAGATTCTGGTCGCCGTCTCCGCTGTTGTGAGCGACATTTACGGCAAGCTCCTGGGCGGTGATGTCCGTTCGTCCCGCGGGGTCTGGCTCGGCCGTTTTACCGGGGTCCTGCTCGGGGGTGCGGCCTTCCTGTTGGCCCTGCAACGCAGGGGCGTGTTCGAGCAGGTCTTCGACGCCTGGGGAGGTCTCGCCGCCGGGCTTGGCCCTGCCATCTGCTTCTCCCTGCTGTGGCCTCGTACGACCTACCAGGGGGTTCTCGGGGGCATGCTGGTCGGTGCAGCCCTTACGCAACTCTGGCCGGCCTTGGTCGAGTTCTTCCCGCACCCGGTCGTTACGGTCTGGCCGGGCGCCCTGATACCGAGCTTCGCCCTGTCGTGCTTGACCATTTGGGCCGTGAGTTGGCTCACCCGGGGCAATGAGGGATAGCCTGTACATGAGAAGGGTTTCTCCGGTTATTTTCAGGGGGTGTTTGTGACAAGCCGTTTGGAGGAGGGAAGGTTGCCCAACCTGATCGTCATCGGTGCCCAGAAGTGCGGCACGACGAGCCTGCATTACTATCTGGGGTTACACCCGGAAATCTTCATGGCAGAGGAAAAGGAGTTGAACTTCTTCTTGGAGGAACGCAACTGGGGCAAAGGGATTGAATGGTACAGCTCTCACTTCGGGGCGAACACCAGAATCCTGGGGGAGTCCTCCCCCACCTATTCTCACTTCCCCGTCTTTCAGGGCGTGCCGGAAAGGATGCACGCCACCATCCCCGAGGCCAAGCTCATCTATATCCTCCGAGACCCCATTGAGCGCATTCTCTCCCATTACATGCATTCCTGGGCCTCAGGAACGGAAAACAGGCCCCTGACCGAGGCCCTCGAAGATGTGGAATCCAGCCCTTACGTCTCGCGCAGCATGTATTACAGGCAACTGGAACAGTATCTCCCGTATTTCCCCGACTCCCGCATTCTCATCATAGCGGCAGAGGCCCTCCTCCACGGGGACCGGGGGAAGACCCTGGAGAAGGTCTATTCCTTCCTGAATTTGGACAGCTCTTTTCAGTCCAGGAAGTTCGCCTTCTCCTGGCACGAGTCCCGGTTCAAGAGAAAGAAAACCTGGCTGGGAGAATATCTGGAGCGTTCGTCGTTGAAAAGAAGGCTTCAGTTCCTGCCTTTTGAACTGCGAGGGGCAGTGGACGGATTGATCTTCTTTCCGTTTTCCCGCAGGGTGAAGAGGCCTCGCTTGAATGAGAGCCTTCGAAAGGAGCTTGCTGCCTTTCTGAAACAAGATATCGACCGCCTGCGATCCTATACGGGAAACCGTTATCATGAATGGACCCTGTAGGAGAGCAGTAGAGCCCCGATCTTTTCCCTGCTGCTTCGGAAAAGCCGCACCGGTTCTCCATGGGACAGGGCCATGACAGACAGGAATCGTGAATGATCCGAAAGCTCTCTCAGGCGATGTCAGCGATGCTGACTCGCAACGTGTCTTTCGAGATGGATTTGGTCCCCCTCACCTTCCAAGATCTACCGCTCAAAAAGATCACAAACTGGTTGCTGACAGAGAGTTCGGTTGTTTTCAAGCCCAGCCGTCCCTGGGGATTCCCGACGATCCTACAGGTGGAGCCCACCAGTCGATGCAATCTCCGGTGCAAGCTCTGCCCGGTCGGAACCGGACTTGGCCGACCCGTGGGCGATATGGACTTGCCGATGTTCCGGCGGATCATTGACGAGTTGGGAGAATATCTGCTCTTGATCATGTTTTGGGATTGGGGGGAGCCCTTTCTGAATCCGGATGCGTATGAGATGATTCGAATCGCGCATCGTGCGGGTATCAAGGTCGTCTGCAGTACGAACGGACATGTCTTTGCCAGTGGTGACCATGCCCGTCGCGTCGTCGATTGCGGACTGGATGTACTCGTGTTCTCGGTGGATGGCATCACCCAGGAGACCTACGAGCGATACCGACGGCGGGGTAGCCTGGAGAAGGTCCTCAAGGGCATCACAGAGGTTGTGGCCGAAAAGCATCGTCTTCACTCCGACACACCGCTGGTGAACTTCAGATTTATCGTGATGAAGCACAGCGAGGGTGAAGTTCCTCGGATCAAAGAATTCGCCTCCTCCTTGGGTGTGGATGTTCTTACGCTGCGCAAGTTCCACTTTGTCCCGGGCACCGGCAATGATCTCGAGCCAGGACCCGACAAGAAGACAGTTGGCGATGGGGAAACGTTGGTGCCGAGTCAATCCAAATACCAGTTGCCGATGCTTCCCAGAGGCGGGCAACAGCCGCTCAGGGTCGAGAGGAATCCCTGCAAGAATCTATGGAACTGTCCTACGATCCACTGGGATGGGACTGTCTGTTCCTGTTGCATGGACTACAATGAGCAGCGCCCCATCGGGTCCCTTCGGGCAAAAAGCTTTCGTGAGATCTGGTATGGCGAGGGCTATCGCAGACTGAGGCGGGCCTTCCGTGACAAATGGAAGGAGTTGGCGCTCTGTAAGGACTGCGCATCGGGGTTTCAAGGGGGCGATGTGGGGAGGGAGGCCAACGCGGAAGCCTTTTTCTTCCATGACGGGTAGGGATTTCGAGGAGCCCAGCCCTTGGCGAGGTTTGGCATCATGAACAACCATCCAACCCCGGACCTGTCGGTGGTCCTGGTCGCGCATCGAGACTCGGAGTCTCTCCGGTGGGCCCTGCAAAGGATGTGCAATCAGTCTGTATCGTCCCGCATCGAGTGTGTCCTCGTAACCCGATCCAGAATGGGCCTTGCCGGAATCTCCGAGGCATTGGATGGCCATCTTTGTTCACAGATCGTCGAAGATGGGCACCTGAAAACCGCGGGAGCGGCCAAAGCCGCTGGTGTAAGGGCGGCCACGGCCCCTCTGGTCGCTTTCCTGGAAGATCACTCGTTTCCGGATGTTTTTTGGGCAGAGAGCTTGATCGAAGCCCACCGTCGAGGTGACGTTGCCGTCGTCGGTCCTGTGGTGCGCAACGCGAACCCGATAAGCAGTGCCAGTTGGGGTTGTTTCCTGGTGTACTACGGGCAGTATATGTGGGCCCGACCTCGAGACGAAATCAAGCACCTGCCGGCCAATCATTCATGCTATCGCCGTGATCTGCTCCTTGACTACGGTGCCCGTCTGGCCGACATGCTGGAGGCGGAAGCCGTACTGCATCAAGATCTTCTTGCAAAAGGTCACCGGCTTTTCCAGGAACCATCCGCAGGGGTTTACCACCTCAATTACTCAAGGTTGGGACCGACGCTCCGGGAGTACTTCCTGGCGTCAAGGGGGTTCGCAGCCAGGCGCGCACTTGGCTGGGGGGGGTGCAGAAGGGCTGTGTACGCCGTCGGCTCGCCCATTCTGCCGCTGATTCGCCCCCTGCGCGTTCTCCGGTACGCACGACGTGCCAAACTCGAGCGACGAGTGGTCTGGAGAGCAATGGTACCGGTTCTGCTTACATTCTGCGCCGGAGCGGCAGGGGAGATGTTTGGCTATGCCCTGGGGGTGGGGCGAGCCGAGGAAAGGCTCCTGGAGTTTGAGCGAGAGCGCGACAAGGAATTCTCCCCTCGTGATCTGGAGGCGTTATCGAGGGGAGAAGGGGAAAGACGCATTGCGTGATTTTTCGATCGTGATTCCGACTTATGGTCGGCCCGACAGCCTGGAGCAACTCCTCCGTTCGCTGACGGGATTGGAGTATCCATCCGATCGATTCGAGGTCATCGTCGTGGACGATGGTGGCTCCCTTCCCCTGGAGCCCATATTCACGGCCTACCGCGACCACCTGAACCTGAACCTCCTGTGGCAGCGAAATGCGGGTCCAGGCGCAGCACGGAATCATGGGGCCTTGCAGGCACAGGGAAAGTACCTGGCATTCACGGACGACGATTGCGTAGCCGATCCGGGCTGGCTGCGAGCACATGCCGCCGCACTGGGGAATTCGGAACACGCAATCTGCGGGGGCAGAACCCTGAACAGACTCGAGGAGAACATCTTCTCCGAGGCAACACAGTTGCTGGCAGACTACATCTATGAGCACTACAACCCAACCCGAACCTTTGGGGCCTTCTTCCCGACCAACAACCTGTCCGTGTCCCGGGAAGCTTTCCTGGAGATCGGGGGTTTCGACGGGTCGCTCCGATTCGGCGAGGATCGTGATCTCTGCTATCGATGGGCCGCCCGTGGGCACGCGTTTCTCGATGCGCCCGAAGCGGTCGTTCGTCACGCTCACGCTCTGACGTTTTTGTCCTTTCTGCGATTGCACCACTGTTACGGCGAAGGCACGCACCGATTTCGGAAAGGCTGCATCAAGAAGGGGTTTCCTCGTCTGCAGATCAGTCCCGCGCTCTGGTATGTGAACCTGGTACTCTCCGGAGTGAAGGAGCGGAGGGGTTTGCGGGGACTGATCCTGAGTATGGCGCTTGCGGTAACGCAAGCAGTATCCTTCAGCGGGATGATCCGGGGTCTGCTCCCTCCCGGAGACAGGGACCCCCGTCCGGGAGGGGAAGGCCCCGATCGATCCGCTTCAAAGTAGAGGGGTGGCGGGTATGGCAACCCTGAAGAGCAAGTTGGCTCTATTGGCAGGCCTCCTCGACGGGAGCAGGGCGTATACTGGGCCTGCCTGGCTCGTTCTCGACGTAACGCGGCGATGCAACACCGTCTGCCTGGGTTGTTACTTTCATTGTCTCCAGCCTCGAGATCCCTCACCTGGCGATCAGAATGTTAAGGACTTGCCCCTTGATTTGGTAGATCAGCTGATCCGGGAGCTGGGCCCGCTCGGAACGCGGGAGGTCGTCCTGGTGGGGGAAGGAGAACCACTCCTCCATACCCGCCATTTGGACATCATTACCGCCTTCAAGAAAGCGGGCATGAAGGTGCAGTTGTTCACAAACGGCACCCTGATCGGCGAAGGGATGGCGGAATCTCTTGTCGAGAGCGGCCTGGACGTCTTGCAGTTTACCCTCTGGGCCGTCAACGCCACGGAGCATGCGAAGTGGCATCCCGGCGAGAGCCTGTCGTATGTCGATCGCAGACGCCGCGCCCTGGAGTTCATGGCACGGGCAAAAAAACGCAAGGATCAACCGCTTCCGCGGGTAAACATCCAAATGATTCTCAATCGAGACAATTTTACGAATATGGAGGAACGCGTGAACTGGGTCCTTGCCAGCGATTGTGAGGAAGTGACCTTCGGGTTCTTTCGTGACTGGGGCGGCCAGCATGAGAACCAGTGCCTGCTGCCTACGGACGGGGAAGCGATTCGAGAGATTCTGCAATCGGCCAAGAGACGCCTTGAGGCGGCAGGCATCCAGCACAACGTGGACGAGTACCTTGACCGCGTCCGATTCGGTGCCGACGGATGGCGCGAATTCCCATGCTATACAGGCTGGTACACGACCTATGTGAAGGTGGACGGTACCGTGTTGGCCTGCGGCCACTGTTCCACGGTGATGGGGAACCTCCGGGAGAATGGGTTTGCCGACATTTGGAACGGGGCCACATACAGGGACTTTCGTCGCCGCAGTTCGAGTGCCGAGGGACTCATGTCCCTGAGAGGCCGGTGTAATTGTTCAAACTGTTGCATGTGGAAAGACAATCGGCGGGTGCACCGAGTCTTTCGATGGTTTGCCCCTCTTGCAGCTGTTGCCCCCCTCCGGTCTTCCCGCGCCTGATGGCTATCATCCCTCCACGCCGCGGACCTTGCAGTCCGCAAAGAACCCTGAGAGGGCTTCGGCCTGTTCCTTCAGGTATTCGGGGGGATAGGCCGGCAGGTCACAGAAGAGGGGATCGAGGCATTTCCCGGGACGAAACTGCTGCAGGAAGTATCGGTGGCTGCCCTTGAGCCATTCACCCAGTTGGGCGAGATCGTTTTTATCGAGGAGACCCGGTACGACGGTGGTGCGGAGTTCATACGACACGGCCGAGGCCTGGAGCAGCGCCACCGTCGCTTCCGTGGCGGTCACCAGTTCAGTCTCGGGCATGGCCGTGCGGGCGATGGCGCGGATCTTGTCCGGTGGCCCCTTGATGTCCACGGCCACGTAGTCCAGAAGAGAAGCATCCAGCAGGGCCCCGAGCCGTTCCGGCAGGGAGCCGTTGGTGTCCAGCTTGACCTGGAGACCGAGCCCACGGATTTGTCGGCACAGCTCGGGGAGTCCCTTCTGAAGCAAGGGCTCTCCGCCCGTCAGGCAGACGCCCTCCAGCATCCTGCTGTAGGTTGCCAGGTAGGCGATCACCTCGTCCAGGTCGAGGGGTACCTGACCGTCCCCCTCCGCGTGCAGGACGAGTTCCGGGTTGTGACAGTAGGGGCAACGGAAATTGCAGCCCGGGAGAAACAGAGTGGAGGCCACGTGCCCCGGATAGTCGAGCAGCGTGGTCTTGGACCAGCCAAGAATGCGAACCGGCGGTTCCTCGGTGGGAAGCTCCAAGTCGGTCGGAATCAATGACATCAGGGTCAGTCTTGGAGAATTTCGCGGATTTCTCGCGGACCCATGGCCCACTTCAGAATCTGGCCGTCTCCAGCGACATTGAGCAAGACGGGAAGGTTCATCTCTCCAGTGTCCTTGCGTGTGACCTTGTCCCGGATCTGTCTGTAGTACTGGGTGAAGAGCTTACGACCCGTGGTCTCCTGCAGGTCCAGGATCTCGACGTGAAGGTCAAGGGTGCCCAAGTCCTCCTTCACCTCGTCGCATTTCGAGCAATTCGGCTTGGTGAAGAGCTTCCAGTCACTTGACCCGTTTACGCGGTGGGTTCGGCCCGTCATGAAGCTGTTGAGTTCCAGTACAGGCATCATTCGTACGTCCGGCCTTTCCAAGGAAACGTCGTCCGTAACGATCGGCTCCCTCTTCTCCTCCGCGATGGCCTTGTCCATGCCGTGGAGGGTGACCACATTTCCTGAGGGCTTCGTCGTAAAGAGCCTGCGGTCCAGGTATTCCTCCGCCTTGCCCTTGTTCCAGTTCTTGACGGGCCGATAGTAGCCCACGATCCGGGCGTACACCTCTGTCTCATTACCGCAAGACGGGCACTTTTCCTGCTCGCCTTTGAGGTACCCGTGGTCTGTGCAGACGGAAAAGGTGGGGGAAATCGTGTAATAGGGGATTCGGTAGTTCTCGGCGATCTTCCTTACCAGCTTCTTGCAGGCCTCCGTGTCCTCGATGCTCTCCCCCAGGAAGCTGTGGAAGACCGTGCCGCCCGTATATTTTCGCTGAATCTCCTCCTGGAGGTCCAGAGCCCCGAACAGATCCGACGTGTGGCCCACGGGGAGTTGGGTGGAATTCGTGTAGTAGGGCGCCTCTTCGCCGGCGGTCACGATCTCCGGGTAGCGTTCCTTGTCGATCTTCGCGAGCCGGTACGATGTGGACTCCGCAGGGGTGGCCTCGAGGTTGTACAGATTGCCGGTTGCCTCCTGGTATTCGATGAGGCTGTCCCGCATGAAGTCGAGTACCTCAAGGGTAAACAACCGCCCTTCCTCGGCCACCAGGTCCTTGCCGAGGAAATTCGAGCAGCATTCGTTCATTCCCACGAGACCGATGGTGGAGAAGTGGTTGTCCCAGGTGCCGAGATACCTCTTCGAATACGGGAACAGCCCTTCGCCCATCAGCTTCGTGATGACTTCTCGTTTGATTTCAAGGGAGTCCCGGGCAGTATCCATCGTTCGGCCGAGTCGCTCGAAGAACTCTTCCCGGCTCCTGGAGAGGTAGCCCAACCTCGGAAGATTGATCGTGACGACCCCGATCGACCCTGTGAGCTCGGCCGCACCGAAAAGGCCCCCTCCCTTCTTCTTCAACTCCCGCTTGTCCAACTGAAGCCGGCAGCACATGGAGCGCACGTCGCCGGGTTTAAGGTCGCTGTTGATGAAGTTCTGAAAATAGGGGGTGCCGTACTTGGCGGTCATCTGGAAAAGAAGCTCCGCGTTTTCGCTGTCCCAGTCGAACTCCTCGGTGATGTTGTAGGTGGGTATCGGATATGGGAAGCCCCGGTCCGCCGCGTCCCCTCCCATCATCACTTCCAGGAAGGCGCGGTTGATCATGTCCATCTCTTTCTGATAATCGCCGTAGCAGCTGTCCTGGGCCTTCCCTCCGATGATGACCGGCTCGTCCTTCAGGTCCTGGGGCACGACCCAGTCCAACGTGATGTTCGTGAAGGGCGCTTGCGAGCCCCAGCGACTCGGGGTGTTCACGCCGAAGATGAAGCTCTGGATGTTCTGCTTCACCTCCCGGTAGTCAATGCCGTCATGCCGTATGAAGGGGGCCAGGTAAGTGTCAAAGCTCGAGAACGCCTGGGCCCCGGCCCACTCGTTCTGGAGGACGCCCAGGAAATTGACCATCTGCGCTATCAGGGTACTCAGGTGATGGGGAGGGTGAGAGCTGATCTTGTTCGGCACACCGCCGAGACCCTCCTGGAGGAGCTGTTTCAAGCTCCAGCCGGCGCAGTACCCGGAGAACATACACAGGTCGTGGAGGTGGAGCGTTCCGTTTCGGTGGGCGTTCGCGATGTCGTTGGTGTAGATGTTGTTGAGCCAGTAGTTGGCTGTTACAGTTCCGGAATTGTGAAGGATGAGCCCTCCCAGCGAGTAGTTCACGTTGCTGTTTTCCCGGACACGCCAGTCCGCCTGGCTGAGGTAGCCGTCCATCGTGTTCTTGATGTCCAGGGCCAGGCTCTTGGTTTCCCGTAGGCGGGCATGCTGTTCCCGGTACAGGATGTAGGCCTTGACCGTCCTGGCATGTCGCCTGTGAATCAGGACCTCTTCTACGAAATCCTGGATCTGCTCGACGGGGGGGATCGAGCGGGGATGGGTTTGTTTCACGAGGGTCTCACACACCTCGTTGGAGCAGCGAACGGCTTCGTCCCTGTCCTCCAATTCCACGGCCTTCATGGAATTCACGATGGCCTGTGTGATTCGCTCCTGGTCAAAGGGAACGATCTTTCCGTCTCGTTTTCGGATGCAGTAGTTCTCGTCGGTCAGATGGAGAAACGCCGGTTTCTCCCTCGTGCCCGACTCGACGTATGCCTGCGCCATCTCGCCTCCTTGTGTGTACGGAGCATAGCTTCGTGTATGCGGAGTACAGCTTTAGAAGTTGTTTGTATTCTAGGCAATTGGTGTAGGTTATTTCAAGTAAATTCTTAAATAACCTATATCTAGTGCCTTCAGGATAGAGGTCTACTATATCTTGTTGCTTATTCCTGTCAAGGGAAAAATGCCCTGACCCTGGAACAGCGTCTTTCTTTGACACGGTGCTTCATAAGAAAAAACAGTTAAATTAGTGGCTTAGATGCTTCGAAAAGGGGTAAGAATTTTTCTAAAGGGCCCTCAAATGGGTTGCAGGCCCGGCCTCGATTCGACGAGTCGGGCGCGGCTCCTGCCGGAGACGCCCCTTTAGGGCCGGGCTCGGGCAATATGCGGGTTAGAGCACCTGGGTGACGAATATGGGGGGGACGGCAAGGTGGGTCAGCGAGAACCCTTTTCCCAGTCCTTCCTGAGCGATCGACAGGGCTCTCTCCAGGGTCGGGACGGGCGTGAAGCCCAGACGCTCGACGACTCCGGGCTCTTGAGCGCCCACCACCAGGATCTTCGACAGCCGTTTCAGAGCAAGGCAGCCCCAGGCCCAGACATAGATCGGATGGACCCCGTGGTAGGCATACTGACGGCGATACCGGTCGATGTACTCGGGTCTTGCCGCGAAATCTTCCTCAAAGCCCTCTTCGATCTCCCTGGGATCCCGGGTCTGGGGGAGGACACGATCGTAGAGTTCCACGTAGGAGGGATGGTGTTGTGGGTGGAATCCGGGCAGGAAGGGGTTCATCAGGATCATGACCCCACCGTCACGAACGACGGGACGTCCCTGATACAGATTGTACACATAGCCGAGGGCCATATTCGTCACCAGGATCGGGTTGATCCGGGAGAAGACCGAATAGGGAGAAAGGTTCGGAAGCCCCAGGAAGAGGGCGTCGGTCTGCCCCCTTGCCGTTGTATTCTGCTGTCGGGCCAGCGCGGCCAGCGTGGCAGGATGAACGGCGTCGATACGGCCGGCATGCACGGCAATCGGCTCGTAGCCGCTTCGCAGGGATCCGGACAGGTTCTGTTTGACAACCTCCGGTAGCCTGCCGGCCCAACGCATTGCGTGGGGAACGCGCCCGTTCGGGCCCTTCCCGGTCACGGACAGCAACCGATCGATCCCCGGGCCCCAAACCCGGTTGTTCACCACGGTTTCTACGGTGAAGACGTTGGCCTGTTGGGCCACGACGGCCCCCATTTCTTCCATCATTCCGTGGTAGCGGTTCCGGTCGGGATCCATCAAGGTGCCCTGCTCGAGCACGCCCACGTTGTGGTGCGTCCGGATACTCTCAAAGGTCCCGAGGCCCACCAGGATCGACTTCCACCCTCCGTTCATCGGGGTCCAGTTGACGTTCACATAGATGACCAGATCCGATTCCGTGACCGATCGGTTTACCTGGACGAGATGCCCGCTTCGGCTCCTGCCCAGTTCCACGATTCCGTCCGGGTCCTCAGCGTCGTGGTTGAAGATCCGGTTGGGCCCCATCTCTCGCCAGACCTTCCTGCCGAGCAGGTGGCGCAGTTCTGCGGGGGTCCACTTCCGATGGAGGCCGATGGCGCAAACCAGCCGGATCCGCTCCTTCTCTATACCGGCCCGAAAGAGCTCCTCCAGGATGACCTCTATGGCGCGACCCCTGACGTCCCCGGCGAGTGGGGGCAGGGGAAGGCAGGGATCGTCAAAGGCGATCGTTATGCGGTGGCCGGGGCGTACGAGGTCGGCAAGGGGTGGAGAGCCCAGGGGGCTTCGGAGGGCCCGCAGGACAGCCCCCTTGTAGTCGTGCAGGCCCGGCATCGGCTCCGGGGGGAGGATGGAACGGGTCTCATCGGGCAGGGACACACTGACCAGATCGTCTCCGGAGAACACTCTGCGCTGCATGTGGGATTGTCTCCTAAGTACGGGTGGTTGCGTTTTCTCAGGCCCCGTGGCTAATAGCTACTAATAGCTCTAACTCCCTTTCCCATCCAGCCTTTGGTGCTTCTCCAAGAATCCGGGCAATTCCTCCAGGCGATGGATCCGCAGGGGGTGGGGGATGCTGTTGCCCATCAGGATGAAGGGAATCCCGGCGGCCTCGGCAGCGATCCGGTCATTTTCCATGTCTCCCACATACACCGCTTCGTCCGGGGCAAGGCCCGTCTTCTCCAGGCAGTAGAGCAGCATATCGGGCGCGGGCTTCGGGCGCGGGACCTCCAGGATCGTTGAGACCACGTCGAAGACGCCCTTGAGCTCGAACCGTTCGAGAAGGGGGGGGATGGATTTCCCTCGATTGGTGGCCAGCGCGACCTTGTAGGATGCCTTCACTCGCGACAGGACATCGTAGAGGCCGGGCTCCGGGTCCATGTATTCGAGAAACGGGAGGTAGTCGATCGAGTAGGCGATGCGCTCCGCCTCTTTCGCCTTTTCCGGGTCATCCGCGTAGAGGTGCGCGAACAACTGTGGGGTAGAGTAGACGTGACAGAGCCTTTTTGCCTCTTCATCCAGGGGTGGACCGCCCATTCTTTCAAGGATCGCGTCGTAATAGGCGACGTTGGATCGGATGGAGTCGAACAGGACGCCGTCGCAATCCAGCATCACGAGCTTGAGGTCGTGGTTTCGGGTGTTTTGGATCATCGGGTTTGCTTGCCTCGAGCGTTTTGGGGTGGGTCTTCCCAGCAGCCTAACAGCCGGTTTTTTTCAGGTCAATCCAGTCGACTCAGTCTACTGAGTCGACTCAGTCGTGCCGGTCGACTTTGTCGACCCCGCAGAGCATAGCCTCCCCGACAGTCTCCAAGCCTGATGAAATGTTCAGGGCAGGCTGGTAGGATCTTCAGGATGGGCACCGTACAGAAAACCGGCAAAAGGCACTTGATCGGCGTCGTGTCGGATACCCACGGGCTGATTCGGCCCGGATTGCTCGAAGCCCTCTCAGGGGTGGAGATGATCATCCACGCAGGGGACGTAGGGGGGCGTCGGGTCCTCGAGGTGCTGCGAGCCCAAGCCCCTGTTGTGGCGGTGCGGGGAAACATGGACGGAGGGGCGTGGGCACGAGGGTTGTGCGAAGCCGAGGTGATCGAGATCGATCGTTCTCTGCTCTACGTCCTTCACGATGCCGACGGAATCGACCTGGACCCCGCCGCCGCAGGCTTTCGGGCCGTCATCAGCGGCCACACCCATCGTCCGTCGCTGTGTCGGCGCAAGGGGGTGCTCTTCCTGAATCCGGGGAGCGCCGGGCCGAGGAGGTTCAGGCTTCCGGTCTCTGCCGCCATCCTGCATCTGGAGGGGGAATCGCTGGAGGCGGAGTTGATCGAGTTGAAGGATTGACGTGTGGAGAGGGAATCGAGGCCTTCTCACCGATCCTCATCGAGCAGGTCCGCAGATGCCTCCGGGCCACTTGGCCTTTCCCCTGCGGTGACCTGCAGGTGGGAGTTGACGGGCACGACAACGTGGAAGGTGCTGCCCACTCCAGGGACGCTCTCCGCCCATATCCTGCCGCCAAGACAGGTGAGAATCTCTCTGCAGATCGAAAGTCCGAGGCCGGTCCCTTTTGGTTTGTCCGTAAGGGTGTCGCCCACCTGTTTGAAGCGCTCGAAGATGTGCGGAAGCTCCTCAGGAGGAATCCCGACGCCTGTGTCGGCCACGAGAAGGTGCAGGGAGCCGCCGGGGTCGGAAGGCCCCTCTTCTTCCTCGCGGGCACCTTGAATGTGGATCCTGCCTCCACGGGGGGTGAACTTGATCGCGTTCCCCAGTAGATTCGAGAGAACCTGAAGGATTCGATCCTCGTCTATCTCAAAGGTCGGCAACCCTGCCGGGATGTCGATCTCCAGGTCGAGGCCTCTTTCCAGGAGGAGGCCCCGGACGCCCTCGGCCGCCTTTCGAACCACGGCCACCGGCACCAGCCTCTGAAGGTTCCATTCCATCTTGCGGGCGTCGATCTTCGCCAGGTCCATGATGTCATCGATGAGCCGTGTGAGCCGTTCGCTCTCACGGTTGATGATCGCCAGGAATTCCTCCAGCGTTTCGGGCCTGTGATCGTCGTAGTTCAGGAGGATTTCCGAGAACGAGCGGATCGACGTGAGGGGTGTTCTCAACTCGTGGGACACGGAAGAAAGAAACGCATCCTTTGTCTTGTCGAGTTCCTTGAGTTCGCTGTATGCCTGGTGGAGTTCTGCGGTCCTCAACCTGACCCGCTCCTCGAGTTCGTCATTGAGCTTGTGTATTTCCGCCTCCGCCTTCTTGCGGTCGGAGATGTCCTGGAGCAAAAGGACCTTGCCGGTGCTGGTCCTCAGGCTCACGACGATCAACTCGAGGGGGACCGTTTCGCCGTTCTTCTTCTTTCCGGTGCCCAGGCCCTTGAAGAAGCCTTCCTTCTCGACCCGACTGTAGAACCCTCGCCCGCTCTCCGTTTCCGAGATCGCCTCGAGTTCCAGGAGGTCCGTCTTCTGGTTGATCATCTCCTCGGCGGTGTAGTCGAACATTTTCGTCACGGAGCCGTTGCACATCAGGATCCGGTCCTCCTCGTCCACGACGAGGAGGACGTCCGGATGGATGCTCAGGATGATGTCCTCCAACTCGTCCTGCCTGCGCAGGGCTCGAATCCAGCCGCGGTAGATGAGCCAGATGAGTCCTGCCAGGTAGAGGAGCACCACGTTCGCATAGAGCTGAAAATTGTCGAGCTTCGAGTAGAAATTCAGGAAGCCATAGACCCTGTCCGTGATGTTGATGCACACGGCAAGAAGGGCAACGCCGATTGTGAGCGCAACGATCAACGCAAGATTTCCGATTTCCCGGTTGCTCGTCTTCATCGTTCTCATTTCGGCTCCCCCTTACCCAAGGGCCCGCGAACGGTTTTACCAACCATAACTTAAAAGAACATCGGCTGTTTTGGAGTAAAAAATTACTTATTTCGGATCAAATCCTGAGGAAGGGCAAGCCAAGGGTGAAGGTGGCGGCCTGGCGAAAACCGCAGGTCTTCGAGACCGCAGCCACATAACGCTAAGGCCTTCGAAGGGGTGAACACCATTTGAACACTCTGTGGACACGCAGGTTTTGCCCTGTGTGGCAGCAGAACCCGCAATCGCAGTTTCTGCCCACGTCCATCAACCCCTCATGAGTGATCGTCTGACCCCGGAATTCCCGGAAGGCCGGGCCGTTCCAGATTGCCCCGAAAGAACTCTCTCTCAGCAGACCGACAGGCAAGTTACAGGGGTTGCAGGGCATAACCGTCCCATCCGTCTTGATGCGGGCATGAATCCACCCGATATAGCAGGGCAGCTTCTCCCATACCGCCTCACCGATGTGATACCGGAGCAGTGTCTGATCGATGTTGCTTTCCAGGGAGAGGGCTTTCAGGTCGCGCTTCATCTTCTTCAACGTAGTTGTCAACACCCTTTCCTCATCCGGGGAAAGGGCCATGAAGTCGAGCTGGCCCTTTCGCGTCTTGACGGGGGAGAAGGATAACTGGTTGGATCCGGTCTCGTCGGCTATGCCGGGCATTGCCTCCACACTTCTGTAATTGTCGCGGGAAATCGGCCGGTGCAGGACCACGGACGGCAGGGGACTCTTCTGTTCTGCCTTGATTCGGGCGAGGTCTTTCAGCGAAGCGACGATCTTGCTGAAATTGTCCGGGGGGGCTCCCGGATAGTTCCTCTCGTATTCCTCTTCTGAACTTGCCCACATGCTGATCTTGAGCACATCGAGCGAAAGGGCAACGAGTGCCTGCAACCTGCTTTCGTCCAACAAGGTACCGTTCGTATAGAGGACGACCTCGAACCCTGCGTCTTTCGCGGCGGCTACGAGCTCAACAAGACGAGGATGGACGAAAGGCTCTCCCTCTCCCAGCAGGACCATCGTTTCTGTCCGGAATGCCTTCAGCTCGCTGCACAGGCGCTTGAACATCGCCTCGTCGATGTCCTGTATATTCGGGTCGCCCGGCGCGGGAATGCGGACCTTGTCAGAATGAAAACGGCAACCCGGACACTTCAGGTTGCATCGGCGCGTGACATCCACCGTGACCGAAAAAGGACCGGTGCGAGCCGTGTTCCCCGAGAGCAATCCCCTCAACAACCCTATCCTCTTTGAGAGCATTGTCTAAAGGTTTCCTTGCCCTCGAGACTTGAGGCCCCGGTTCATCTCCGGAGGGCCGCGATCTTGTTGTAGAACCAGCCGACGAAGGAACCGCCCATGGTTCCAAGGGCGAAACCGTACAGGAACCCGACGAAGCTTCCCAGAAAGGAGACCCGGTACCCGATGAAATACTGGCTCAACAGTGCCAGGTGAGGGCCCACGGGCTTCCCCCCCTTCAAGACGAGCCAGTTCGTCGCCAGGAACAACGCGAGGCCGCAGACGATTCCCAGGGTAAGCCCAAAGACCTTTGCATTCAGCCAGAGGACACCGCTGAACAGCTTCTGTTCGGTGGCCCGATCTTCTTCCTTTCGCCCTTTCATGCCTCTCGCCTCCCGCGCTCCCGGCGCTTCATCAGAAATGTTCGAAGAAATCCTGGAGGGACAACATCTCGGCCTTCTTTCTTGCCATGTAGAGGTGGACGGCAAGGATGAAATTCCGAAGATAGGCAAACAGCCATCCAAACAGAAATCCCCAGACGAAAGCGTATCCAAAGGCCAGACAGGCCCCTTGGATCGTGACCGTGTACCCGATGAAGTATTGCTCCAGGAGTGTCAGATTGGGGCCGACGACCTCTCCACCCTTGATGACCAGCCAAAGGGTTGCCAGGAAGATAAGGATTCCTGAGGCGGTCCCCAAGGAAATCGCGAAGGAAAGCTTGTCCATTCGGGCGAATGCAGGCGCAAGAAGCCCTTCCCGCAACTCGGCCGCTTTCTGCTCCTCGAGGTACTCTTCTTCCTCGTTGACACTCCAGAGGTCATGGCTCGAGCCGAGGACGTTCTCGGCGGCCAGCATCCCCGTGATCATCGAATGATCCATATTGTTGTACCGATGCATGCCATTGCGGCCGATGGTCTGGAGATTCTCGATGGTCCCGAGGAAGGTTCGAATCGTTTCCAAGTTCTCTTCATACCCGTGGTTGTAAACGGGATAGGCCTTCGGCTGACGCACCACGCAGCTGTCGATCACATCGTTCGCGTGGGCAAGCCCGAGTTCTGCCAACTCCGAGGAGGCGAGCTCCCGCAGGTCCTCATCGGGCATCCGCCAGACCTCATCCCCTTCGTCGCAAAAGTATTCCATCCCGAGACTGGTCTTGTCCGGATCCGGAACCATGGCGGCGCTCCAGTTCTTGAAGTTCTGGATACGCCCCACCCTCACCTCCGGAGCGTGGACATAGATCCACTGGTCCCGAAAGACCTCCCGCTTCTCGAGGACGAGAACCACAATAAGGAAGGAGCGGTAGGCCAGTTTGCGGGCCGCCTCGCATACCTCCTCAGGGGCCTTCGGATCGAGCATGCCTACGAGCGTCGAGATGGGAACGCTGGAAATCAGCTCACCAGCCGGGAATTCGCGCTCTTCTCCGTCTTCCCGGGAAACCACACGAAGAATCCGTCCCTTCTCGAGGCAAAGCCGAGTCACTTCGGAGCGCAATCTCAGTCGTCCGCCCGAGGATTCGATCGCCTTCCGAAAGCTTTCCCACATCATTCCAGGCCCCTTCACCGGGTAGTCGAAAGCCTCGATCAGGGACTTTGCCTTCTGGACGCCGAAAAGGGCGTTTGCGATGGCCGTGGAAAGGGACAACCCCTGGATGCGCTGTGCGGCCCAGGTCGCGAGGATTTCATCGCAGGGAATCCCCCAGACCTTTTCCGTATAGGTCTTGAAGAAGGTTCTGTAGAGTCGTTCACCAAAACGGTTGGAGACCCACTGTTCGAAGGTCTCCTCCCGGGGTTGCTTCCAGAGTTGGGCCCTCAAATAGCTCAGCGGAATCCGAATGCTTTCCGTGAGGCCCAGGTTTGCGAGGGCGTTGAGGGGCTTCAGGGGGTAATCAAAGAAGCGGCCTCTGTAGTAGATGCGCGAAGTGCGCGGGACGCTCAAAAAATCATCGCCCAGCATCTCCCTCCAGAGCTTGTCGACCTCTTCGTTCTTCGTGAAGAAGCGGTGCCCCCCGATATCGAAGGCGTATCCATCGTATGTTTCTGTGCGAGCGATGCCCCCGACCTGGTCGGCCCGTTCGAGGACAAGGGTCTCGAGGCCCTGATGGACCAACCGGTGCGCCGCGCTGAGGCCTGCCGGCCCGGCGCCGACGACCACTACGGGCTTGTTCGGCAAAGGCTTCATTCCAGGGACCATCGGATTGGAAACGGGTTTGTTCGGGTTTCGAAGATCTTCTACCTTTGTGCGGGGAAATTCAAGGGACCCGGTTTTGCCCGGGCTCGCTTTGTTCCCCCTGCATCGCCTATAATGCCCTCTCCCCCCTTCCGGGCCCAAGGGCACAGGGTCCGGGCCGACGAATCAATTCTGGGGTCAGGTCTCAGATTTCAAGTTTTGGGGAAGCACCAAAACTTGAAATCTGAGACCTGACCCCCCTTACTGCTGCGGAAAATCTTCCCCCACGGAGGGTACGGGTTGTCAGCGAACCTGACAGAGCGGTCGAAACGAGCGATGATCCCTCTCGGGCTCTCTCTGATCTGTTTCCTCTACTATGTGGCTTTCCTTCTCCAGTACGGAGAGATGTTCTACAGGGGCTCGGACATCGTGGCGAACACGGCGTACGGGATGACCATGTTCTCAGAGGTCCACCGGGCAGGCTGGACAGTGCCGAAACTGGCCCATATGGTTCTGTTCGGGTCCGTATACTGGGTCACCGGAGATCTCTGGTTCGTGCATACGGTCCTGATTATGGCCACGGCCCTCACCGTGTGGGCAGGGTGCCGTCTGATTCAGAAGGTTGATGAAAGCCCGATCGGTTGCCTCGCATTCGGCATCTTCATGATGACCCTGCCACATACATTCGGCGCGACCCTGTCGGGAGCCGCGGGATGCATCAACGTGATGTTTCTCCTCCTGGCCATCGTCTGCCTGGACCGAATCGATCGAATATCGCACAAGATCCTTGCCGTCCTGTTCTTGTCTTTCGCCAACCTGACAAGACCTGACAGCTGGCCTTGCACCTATTTGCTCGTCCTTCTCGTCATCGCCCCGAGGCTTTTCGGCCGGAAGGGGCCCGAGTTGAACAGGACCGACCTCATGTTTCTGATCCCCCTGGGAATGCCCCTCATATGGGTGTTCGTGGACTGGACGGTTTTCGGAGATCCGCTCTACAGCGTGAAGATCGCCCGGAGTTTTGTTGTCGAGTATATGCAGGGAGGGAGGAGTCCTCCTGGGGGGGGCAGCGGAGGCAGGTGGAACCCGGTGGCAGCCTACTTCCCGAAGGTGAAGTCCGCCTTCTTCGACCTGTTCTCGCTGTCCGGCTGGTTCTCGGTCAAGACGGGCCTGGTAGGGCTCCTTGGTGTAGCTGGAACCGTTACGATGCTCCGTAAAGAACCACGCACCCTGCTTCTCGTCGCATGCCCACTCGCCGGCACCCTGCTGTTCTATTTGGTGTATGCACTTCGAGGAACCCTTTTCCGGTCCGACTATGTCTACACTGTTCTTGTTTGTACCCTCCTCATCACGAGCGTAGGCCTGGGGAGCCTTTGCGGCTTGGCGCTACGGGCGTGCCCACGCCCGCTCGGTCGATTCCTCCAGGGGAGTCTTGCCTGCCTCGTGCTCCTCGCCTTGACGGTCGGCCCGTTTCAAAAGAAGATCGTGGCGGAAAAGATTCCCGTGTTGAAGAAGCGTGCAGCCATTTCGGTCGAGGTCAACGCGGCCGTCGAGGCCCTTGTCGAGGATGTGGTTAGGACCGAAAGCACTCCGGTCATCCTGACCACGGGCTGGATAGCCCCTTCCAGGATCACCATGCGTCTGGGGACAGGGAAAGATACCTTTCTGGTCGAACGACTCGCGTCGAGGGAACGGTCGGGCGAACCTTCCCTCCTGCCCCCTTTGGGGGGAAGGAGGGTCTATCTCTGTTTTCACAGATGGGCGAGCAGGAGCGTGACGCCCTACCTCCAAAGGCTTATGAGACAGGCGGAGCGAAGAGACGTCATCTACGACAAGGCCGGTCTCGTGGTCCTCAAGTGCTCCTACTAGAACAAGGATTCTTCTTGGAGGAAAGCCCCCCTGCCGGTCGGACAGCGAAGCACTTCCTGGACGCCCTCGACCTTTTCCAATGCCCGGGTGACGGCATTCGCCTGCTCGGGGAGTGTGATGACGTGAACGTTCGGGCCCGCATCGATCGTGAAGTAGCAGGGCAGTCCTCTTCGGACGCGAAGATCCCGAACGGCCTTGACCACGGCAAGGGTGGCAGGCTCCCAGTAGAGAAGGGCAGGCCGGGAGGTCATCATCACGGCGTGCATGCACAGGGCGTCCGCCTCGAGCCACTGCCCCAGGGCCTGAAGGTTTCGTTCCC
>RCNG010000182.1_pt1 | contig 43101 bp, 42 predicted proteins | sample 2041371 | NCBI WGS metagenome assembly RCNG01 (sample SAMN09708227, study PRJNA481090) | Marine sediment metagenome, whole genome shotgun sequencing project. | biome: marine sediment; feature: ocean; material: sediment; isolation source: Sewage treatment plant 1 marine sediment (STP1) ... | reverse complement strand
AACCATTTAATTGCTACGGCAAATTATACTTTATAAGCTCAATGAATGTGTATATTCCAAAGTGTTTAAATAGACGGTCTTTTAAATGTACCTAGGGCACACCTATAATCGGGTTCGACAAGATCAGGAAAGTGGACCTTCACTTGGATGTTCAAAGTAAATAGTTGCGCAAATCAGCTGCTATTATGGAAAATAGATTTTTATAAATAAAAGTTACTCGTCATAAGCCAAACGAATCTCTTTAAAATTAATCTTGCAAGGTCAACACCAAATCTTCACTATTTACCATTGAGCCTCCATTCAACTGAATATTTTCAACAACTCCATCTTTTATTGCAGTAACGGTAGTTTCCATTTTCATAGCTTCGATAACAAAAAGTGGTTCGTTCTTTTTTACTTTTTGACCTTTTTTGACCAAAATAGAAGATAACAACCCCTGAAGCGGTGCACCTATTTGTCTGTTATTGTTCTTATCAGCTTTAACGTTTTCGATTTTAACGACTTTTACTGAACTATCCTTGACCAAAACATTTCGCAACTGTCCATTTAATTTAAAAAGTATGTTTACGTTGCCATTATCATCTGGTTCACCCTTCAATATCAAGGAAATCAAAACATTCTTTCCTCTATCCAACTCTACCATTATCTCCTCGCCAACTTCCATTCCGTAGAAGAAATTCTTAGTTGGAATATTCATAACATTCCCGTATTGAATATGATGGTTATAGGCGGCAATGAATACTTTCGGGTAGAGCTTATAGGAAAGAAAATCGTCCATGAGCAATAGGCGACCCATACCCTTTGAGAAAGTTTTGATGAAGGATTTAAATTCCTTATCAAAGTCGATAGGTTCCATATGCGCATTGGGTCGGTCGATGTACGGTTTTTCATCTTTTAAGACAATCTTTTGCAACTTCTTTGGAAAGCCTTCTACTGGTTGCCCCAAATCTCCCCTAAAAAAACTTTTTACCGATTCTGGAAAGGAGATAGTTTCCCCTTTATCCAAAACATCTTTTACTGTGAGGTTGTTACTTATCATATACTGAGCCATATCGCCGACTACCTTTGAACTCGGTGTTACCTTTACGATATCTCCAAATAGTTGATTTACCTGGCCGTACATTTTCGTTACTTCGGGAAATTTATCCTCAAGCCCCAACGCAATTGCCTGACCTTTAAGGTTGGAATACTGGCCCCCTGGGATTTCATGGTTGTACACTTCCCCAGTACCCGATTTCAGGCCTGATTCAAAAGTATAATAGTAATTACGAACGGTTTCCCAATAGTCTGAATAATGGGCCAGTTTTTCGGTGTCTAGCATGTTCTCCCGCTCATGAAAACGCAACATTTCAACAACGGAATTGAAGTTAGGCTGCGAAGTTAAACCGGATAAGCCACCAAGAGCAACATCAATTACATCGACTCCAGCTTCAACAGCTTTTAAGTAGGTAGCTGCTTGAATTGACGATGTATCATGCGTGTGTAAATGAATGGGAATATCAATTTCAGATTTCAGGGCCGATATGAGTTCAAAAACAGCATAGGGTTTTAAAAGCCCGGCCATATCTTTTACGCCCAAAATATGTGCACCTGCGTTTTCAATATCCTTTGCAAGTTGTACATAATACTTTAGATTGTATTTTGTTTTAGATGGATCTAGAATATCACCAGTATAACACAATGAACCTTCGGCAAGCCCACTAGTCTGCTTGCGAACGTATTCGATACATGGAGCAATAGATTTCATCCAATTCAAAGAATCGAAAATTCGGAAGACATCCACTCCTGTTTCCCAAGATTTTTCTACGAATTTTTCAATAAGGTTATCGGGGTAAGCCGTATAGCCAACGCCATTCGATCCTCTAATCAACATTTGAAGCAAGACATTCGGCATTGCCTTTCGTAGTAATGCCAATCTTTCCCACGGATTTTCATACAGGAATCTAAGACATACATCAAAGGTAGCACCACCCCAAACTTCCATACTAAAAATTTCTGGATGGTTCTTGGCATACCCTTCGGCAACATTTAACATATCAACTGTACGCATACGTGTAGCTAAAAGGCTTTGATGTGCGTCGCGCATAGTGGTGTCTGTAAAGTGTACTTTTTTCTCATTTTTAAGCCATTGAGAAAACCCGTCGGGGCCAAGTTCAGTTAATAAGTCTTTTGTGCCTTTGGGGTAAGCTTCCATTTTAGGAAAGGATGGAATCTTAGGTTTTGTAAAAACTCGGTTGGCGTCCATCTTCTTAACATCAGGATTGCCGTTCACAATGGTCTCGCCCAAAAACTGAACAAGTTTGTTAGCCCTATTTCTGGATTCTACAAACTTAAATAGATTAGGTTCATTCTTGATAAAATTTACCGTGACCTTGCCTTCTTGAAAAGTAGTATGTCTTAGGATGTTGTCCAAAAAGGCCATATTAGTCTCAACCCCGCGAATACGAAATTCTGCTACCGCCCTACGCATTTTTCGACACGCACCATTTAAAGTTCTACCTCGGGCTGAAACTTTGACAAGCATAGAATCGAAAAAGGGAGAAATATTTACTCCTTGATAAATACTTCCAGCATCCAAACGTATTCCAAAACCTGATGCACTTCTATAGGTTGTTATAACTCCATAATCCGGTTTAAAATCATTGCTGGGGTCTTCAGTAGTAATTCTACATTGTAAAGCATAACCAGTAACTTGAACCGACTCTTGATTCGCAATTTTTATCTGCGTATCGGACAATTTAAATCCTCCGGCAATAAAAAGTTGAGCTTTTACCAGGTCAATATTGGTGACCATCTCGGTAACTGTATGCTCTACTTGAATTCTTGGGTTTACTTCAATAAAATAAATACTGCCATCATCGTCCACAAGAAATTCTACCGTACCAATATTGTCATAATCTACGGCCTTACATATATCCAATGCATATTTGTAAAGACTATTCTTGGTTTTCTGCGGCAGCCCCAGCGATGGTGCAAATTCGATAACCTTTTGATATCTTCTTTGTACGGAACAATCGCGTTCAAATAAATGCACCATATTCCCATGTGTATCTGCAACTATCTGGATTTCTATATGCTTTGGGTTTTCTACAAATTTCTCTAGAAAAACTGTATCGTCACCAAAGGCATTTTGTGATTCACGTTTTGCTTCTGGAAATCCCTTGCGGAGTTCTTCTTCTGTACGAATTACCCGCATTCCACGACCACCGCCTCCAGAGGCAGCTTTAAGCATTAAAGGATATCCTATTCGTTTTGCTTCAGAAACAGCAGTTGCTGCATCAACAAGATTTTTAGTGCTACTCTGAATTATTGGAACGTTGTTGGCTACGGCAACTTGCTTAGCCGTTATTTTATCTCCCAAGGCTTTCAGGACTGAAACTTTCGGGCCTACGAAGATGATTCCATTGTCTTTACATTTTTCTGCGAAAGTGGCGTTTTCCGAAAGAAAACCATAACCCGGATGAATGGCATCAATCTCGTTCTCCAAGGCCACTTTTATGATAGTGTCGATATTCAAATAAGGTTTTAACGGCTCATTGTCTTCACCAATTTGATAGGCTTCATCAGCTTTATACCTGTGCAACGAATAGCGATCTTCATAAGTATAAATACCGACTGTTCGGACGCCAATCTCGACACAGGCCCTAAAAATACGAATCGCTATTTCTCCTCTGTTTGCAACTAAAACTTTTTTTATTTTCATAATGAAATCGAAGTATTAATATGTACTGTTAATCAATCTTATGGTACGGAAAAAAATTTACTTCCTAACAACATATCGGCTCTATAACTTGTTGATGTTCTATTTTAAAAAGTGAATTCGCACGAAATAAACGCCAAATTTTGCTAAATAACGAAGAAACTTATAACTGATATGATCTTGTTCTTTCTTGATTTTTTCCTTTATGGAACGTTTGAACCAGGTTTGCACTAATGAGGCTATAACCAACGTAATGACTGCAATGACACCTAAGTATAATACTAGGTATATCAACGAACTTAATAAGCCACCCTGCGGGATGGACACGCTTTTTAGGCATGCGTTCCCAGAGTTCAAATAAACCCATTTTCAATTAATTATACTGGTAGCATTTAGTCCCACCTTTATTTAGACTTTGAAAAACGACCAAATAGTTTATTAACCAAGGTCATTTTCATTTCCCATAAACTTAGTCATCCTATAATAGACTACTGGCAAAAGGGGTGGGCCGAATAATACTTCTAATCGGCTCATGAAATACAATTGGCAACAAAAAGACTGGCCCAATTTTCTATACAAGACAGAAGCTATCGAAGATTTGCTCTTCGATTATATTTTCCATGAATTTATTCGAGTCCACCAGTTTTCCGATAATCCTTACAGAGTAGCAAGATTAAGAATATAGTTAGTACTTCTTCCACCTTCCCCAGAATCCAATAATATTCCTTTTTCGACCAAATCTTGAATATCTCTAAGTGCGGTATCTCTGTGTACTTTCATCATCTTCGCCCATTTAGATGAATGTAACTTGCCAACGAAGTCACCTTGAAGCTTATTTATCATTTCGACTTGTCTCTCATTAAATTGAGTGGTTTTATGCAACTCCCAGAATTTTGCCTTAACTAGTATTTTGGATAATACTTCCTCTGTTACTTCCAGTGCTTCAGTTAAGCGTTCAAAATACCACACAAGCCATTGGCTGACGTCCATACTTCCCTTTTGGGTTGATTCCAATATGTCATAATATCCTTTTTTGGATTTCATGATTTGAGCCGACATACTATAGAATCTTTGGTTAGTTCTATCTGCTCTGGCCAATTGACTGTCTGCAATAGCCCTAGCAATCCTTCCATTCCCATCATCGAACGGGTGGATACTTACGAACCATAAATGGGCTATAGCTGACTTGATTACAGGCTCCATGCTTTTATCTGTATTAAACCACTCCATAAATCTATTCATCTCCTGTTCTAGTCTTGTTGCTTCAGGAGCGGTGTAATGCACCTTTTCTCTCCCCATTGGGCCGGAAACAACTTGCATTGGACCTCCTTCCTCACCCCTCCAATCACCTACGGAGATTTTATACAACCCACTTCTCCCTGTAGGGAATAGGGCCGCGTGCCACCCACATATGCGATCCTTGTTTAGAGCATCTTTATATTTTTGAGTTGCATCCAACATCATTTCGACAACGCCTTCTACATCACGACTTGCATTAGGGAGTCCCGATATTTCCATTCCTAACCTTCGAGCCACTGATGACCTTACCTCTTCTGGCTTTAATAACTCTCCTTCAATTTCGCTGGTTCTAACAATATCTTCCGTTAATGTCTCAAGTACTGCTTCTTCCCTTAGTTCGAACCCCATTCCTTCCATTCTTCCTATTAGTCTACCTTGTAGATCACGCACTTTGCTCACGTGTGGGAGTAGTGTGTCGTTATCCCATTTAAAGTTTGGCCAGTCTTTACGGTGATGTAGATACATTGTTACTTTTATTAATGCTGCATTTTATACTGCGAATATAGGGTGGATTTGCCGTATTTCAAATTATATGCCGTAATAATTACGTCAATAATAACACTTAATCGCAGTACATTGAATTAAATGCCGTATATTTTACGTCATAAAAACACTTAATTGCCGTATTGCCAAAAAAAAAAATTAGCTATTTGATTTCCTGTTTTAGGCGAACGAAACTAAAAAAGCCCCTCACATTTTATGTGAAGGGCTTTATGTTTGCGGTCTGGACGGGATTGCTTTTTCGTTTACACTCGAAAGCGGCCTGGGAGGTGGCCTTGCAAATCAACCACCCTTCGCCAACTGCGTTGGCTGGTTCTTTTTTAGTTCCTTTACTTAAAAAGTAAACTTTTGCGCTTCGAAACTAAAAAAGCCCCTCACATTTTATGTGAAGGGCTTTATGTTTGCGGTCTGGACGGGACTCGAACCCGCGACCCCCTGCGTGACAGACGATTAAAATCGCATCTCATCTAGTGTCATTTACTATCATTTAGCCTGATTATCAGTCATTTATGATTTGTACTTTTGTAGCGGCTGTCATTAAATATCGTTCTAATATCCACTTTGTTGTACCTATGTTGTACCCATAAAACTAAACGCTATGTCAAGTATTAAAATCGTTTTACGAAAAAAAGGGCTTTCCGATGGCACTTTTCCCATCTGTTTAAGAATAACTAAAGATAGAAAAACTAAATATTTTAATACCATTTATAAAAGCTCAGAAAAAGAATGGGATGCAGCTGTAGGTTGTTTCAATAGAAAAAACTCTAACTATATTCAAAACAATAGGCTGCTTTTGAAAATAAAAGCACGAGCATTAAAAGTCTATGCTGATTTAGACTTTGAAAAAGAATATTTTAATCTTGACGATTTTAGCCGACGATTCCGGGTTGATGGCAATCCCGCTAATGATTATGTTTTTCCTTTTTGGGAAGAAATAGTATCAGAGCTGAAATTAGGTGGTAGAATGGGTAACGCTACCATGTATAACGAAACCATGAAATCGATTCGGCAATTCTGTAATTTTAAAAAAATCAGATTTGTAGACATCAATAATACCTTTCTCAATAAATACGAAGCTTGGCTTCGCTCGCGTGGCGGTACCGATGGAGGCATCAGTATCAAACAACGAACATTGAGGGCATTGTATAATAAGGCGATTGAAAGAGATATCATTAAGGATATAAATCATCCATTCAAAACGTATAAGATTTCGAAGCTTAAAGGAAGAGGTATTAAAAAGGCCTTGCATATGGACCAGGTGAACAAAGTTATCCATTTTGACCTGAAAAAATACCCACACTTAAGTGATGCTAGAAATTATTTTGTTTTCAGTTTTTATACTAGGGGAATGAATTATACGGATATGATGGTGCTAAAATGGGAAGATATTGATGCAACCACCGTTTCTTATATTAGAAACAAAACCAAAGGTAGATTCGTCATTACTATTCTTCCACCTGTTTGCGAAATCCTCGACTATTATAGAGAATATGCCTTACCCACCAAATACGTTTTCCCTATTCTTTTGAAAGATGGTCTTACTCCTTCTCAAATAGATAACCGAAAAAAGAAAACATTAGCCAAATACAATAGGGACTTGAAAGAAATTGCTAAAATATGTGGCATCAATAAATCCTTATCTAGTTATGTTGCAAGACATAGCTTTGCCAATTGTTTAAAACAGAAAGGAGTTGCCACGGATGTTATAGGCGAATCATTAGGGCATAAAGATTTAACCACTACTCAGGTATATTTAAAGGAACTTGGTAGCTCTGTGCTTGACGATGCGGCAAAATTATTGTTAGAATTTGAGCACTAAAAGTCATTAGATTTTAAGTGACTATTTAAAATATATAACAACGGAGTCATAAGACTTTCCTAATCTATAGTCAGCGTGTCTTTTGCTAAAAAGATATGGTATTTAAAAAGTTTAATTAAAGGTGGGACTAAACACACTACAATTTTACGAGATTTAGTCCCATAAAACCTTCGTTTTACGGGACTAACGGGAGTCTGCGCATTAACTAAATTTCAAGCGCTGAGAATCCCGTATTTGATTTTTCTCTCAGATACCTCCCCGAATACGCTACTATTCAAAATAGGTTTTTGCGCAGTCTAACGGTCTGTATATAAAAAGCAGGCGATTACGTGTAATCCACTATCAAGTTACGCAAAAGTTGAGTTGGGCTACAAACTTTGAAAATCAACTATCACGCCGATTTTTCATAGGAGCCGTCTATGTACAATTTGGCCACCTATTATTACCAGGACAATAAAGATTTGAAATTGGCCGAAAGCTATATTAAAAGAGGATTAAGTATTGAACCTGAAAATCTAGATTACAAGTATTTATTGACATTGATCTATCAGAACCTTGGGCAGACTGCAAAATCGCAAAGAATTATGCAAGAGTTGAATGCTAACCAGTAGTGGTAGGGTTCAGCCATTTGTTGTTCATTGAAGTCGATTTTTTCTTTTTCTTCTGTTTTTCAAAGTAGTTTTTCCGCATTTTTTTTATTTCAACCAACATCAGTATGAAACTCTTACTTTCAGCTGTTTTTTGGGAGCTAAAAGTGATTTCATCAATATGCTTAAGAACATCCTCTAGTTGTTTCGAACCACTTAATCGAACTATTTCTTGCAACGAATTATTGCCTGATTGTAGTCGGTTTAACCAAGACGGTATCAATTCCAAAAATAAATAGTAATCGTTTTTTATGATTGCTTTTTTTACTTTGGTAAATGCATAGGCCTCCGAATTCAAATAGTTATTATATTTAATTTTAGTAAACGAAATAACTCTTTTTACGATTTTGAACAAAAGAAAAAGAACTACCAAACCGATAATTAAATATTGAAAAAAGGTTTTAGGTGTTAATCCAAGTATTAAAAATGGTTTTTCTTCCGCTTGGATTTCTTCGATACTTTCCTTCTGAAGTGACTTTTTTATACTTGCCAACATGGCTAAGTCGGCATTGGGTTTTACCAATATTACCATCGAATCAATTTGTTTTTTGTAGAATTTTTTATTCCTGGAATTCCAATACATATATTGAATTGGTGGAAGAATAATTTCACCTTCTTTTTCAAACAAATAGTTCACGGTTTCCGATCTAGAGGCAGAAACAGCTGTTTTTGATTTATTGGTATTTAATTGCGCCCTCTTCGGATAAATACTGATGCCGTTAATACTATCCCATTGGGTTGCAGGAACAAACTCTGATAAAGTACCTCCGGCAGAACGACGGATAGTGCGTTGAACAACATCACCTACCTTAATTTCCGATAAAGTAGCAGACCACTTTTCAGTTACATTTAAACTAGTGGCCACTAGCCAATTGTTAGGATCATATCCATAAGGGATACTTTTCACAGTGAACATCTTTGGTTTTGTTGTAAGTGTGCGTTTCCTACCTTTATAATCTCCGGGCTTCGGAGATTGGATTGAAATTGATAAACTCGGAATTGTTATTTCCCCTTCTTGGGTCGGAAAAACATTATAATAAAAATCTACTCCAGCATGTCTTTGTCCGTTAAAGTCTCTTGAGTTACTCACTGAGCGAAAAAAGACGGTTAAAGCACCATCTATTTGTATGTTGCCAACATCAATGCCAGAAGTAAACCACGTTGAACTATAAACAGATACTGTTAATTTAACTGGTTGCCCAATGTATGCTTCCTTAGTATTTAAAGTAACATAACTAATTAGGTTTTGACTAAACAAGGGTATAGTCATCAGCCAAAAAAAGATTAATATCCCAAGTTTTTTTACCATTTATTCGTTGGTTTTTTAACTTCTACTAGTTTCTTTTTTATTTGATAGCGGAATTTTTTTGTTAAAAATAAAGCGGGGTCATCGTCTACTTTTCGCATTAATATGTTTTTGGGCAATTCTCCTGTCCCGGATTTAAAATCGTCTGGTAATTCGTCCAGTTCTTTTCCTTTTCGTTGATCGGTTTCTGTTGTCTCTTCCTTTCGTTCCTTTTCCATATCTTTTTTAGTCGCTTCTTGTCCACCACCACTTAAATCTTCGGGAGAATCATTTCGCTCGTTCTTCGCATTTTGTTTCTCCTCATTTAGAGCAACTTCTTCTGGTTTCAAAGCATCCAATTGTTTAATTGCCAAGGTGATTTGTTTTAAATTGGAATTGGCATTTTCGTTGGAAGGATCTTTTTGCAATACTTTTTCAAATATTGCTTGTGACTCTGCTAACTGCCCTAGTTTAGCATACGTTAATCCTAAATTATACAGTCCGCTTACTGTAGTATCCTGTGCAAATGCTGTTTTTGCACTCAAAAAGTCACCTGCATTAAAATAAGCAACACCCTTGCGCATTGGGTCGTTGAACTTTATAGCAGCCTCAAGGTAGTTTTTCGCTTCATATTCTTTTTGAGCCTGATATTCTTGGGTATACCATAAATCATTAAATGTAAAATCAGTAGAACTTTTAGGGTCTTGATTAGAACAAGAGTTGAAAATAACAGCAATGAGTACAAGATTTAACGACCATCCTTTTCTAAAACTAAAAAGAAATATAAACGCCAAGGGAAACAGTAACCAATACCCATTGTCTTTCCAGTTTTCTTCTTCCGCATCTTGTTTGTCTTCAAAAACCAATTCATCACTAATTACTTTTGCCAAGTCCTTTACGTCGCTATCATCCAGAGTCATTTCTAAAACTGCTACATTTTCCATCGCCTTTAAACTATTTAACTTTTTAAGATCAAGTGCCGAATTTTCATTATAGGATGGTATTTTTGCTCCACTTTGTGTAGCAAAGGGATAAATAAAGAGCCTTGCGTTGTTTTGTTGCATAAAAACACTGACTGCTTCGATTGATAGATCAGCTAAATCGTCAGTGATCAGTAAAATCTTTCCTTCAGCCTTGTTATCGCTAAATAGTGTATCAATTCTATTAAATAAAACACCAAACTCCGTTCCTTTTATAGGCATCATTGTTGGCCTTAATCCGTCCAATTGATCTTTAATTATTTTGTAATCGGTTGTAAATGGAATGGCATTATGAGTGGATCCTGCAAATACTAATAAACTTGTTTCTGCTCTTGGGTTTGCGTTTAATAGATCATGGATCTTGAATTTTGCGCGTTCTAATCTCGTAGGAGATATATCTTTAGCCAGCATACTTTGAGACATGTCTAAAGCAATAACAAACTGCGATTCAATCTTTTTCACGGGTGTTTTAATTTGATCCCAAGAAGGTCCTAGAAAACCGATAGATCCTATAGCAAACATCACTATAACCGAAAGTTGAATAACTCGTGATTTCCATGCAGTCCCTTTTTGTATTACAAAAGGCTGTAGATGCTTGGCAACATGTTTTTTCCATGAATTTGGATTGCGATAAAACAAAAAACCAACCAAAACAGCGATCAATACAGGAATAACTACCCACAAGTATTCAGTGCGCAGAAAATGGAATTCTTCCCAATTGATATGTTTAATTTCTTCCAGCATTACTTATGTACAAAACGTTTTATGATTAGCAAGAGGTTGTTGATCATAATCAAAACCAATCCTAAACCCAAGGCAGCTCCCAAGGGATAAAAGTAAAGCAATGTTATTGGAGTATAGGTTTCCTCTTCATATTCTATAGGTTCGAGTTTATCTAATTCGGCATAAATATTTTCAAGTTCTTTTACATCTTTAGCCCTAAAATATTTTCCGTTAGTTAGGTTAGCAATTTCAATCAATGTTCTTTCGTCCAAATCTGAGGAATTACTTCCCGGATCTCCTATTCCAATGGTATAGATTATGGCGTCCTCCTTTTTTGCCATGTTTGCGGCGTCAAGAGGAAGAATTTCCGTTCCACTATCAACTCCGTCTGTCAATAACAATATGACTTTACTTTGAATAGTATCTCTTTCAAACATGTCCATCCCTTTTACGATGGCTTTACCTAGGTTTGTCGATTGGCCCGCCATTCCTACATCAGCTTCATCAAGCATGGTACTAACCGTTTTAAGATCGGTTGTAAAGGGAGCTTGGATATAGGCATTACTCGCAAAAAAAATCAATCCCATTTTATCGCTTTTTCTCCTAACAATAAAATCTCGCATTATGTTTTTAACCCCATTCCAACGTGTTACTCGTTTACCATCAATAATCCAATCATTGTTTGCCATACTAAATGATAAATCGGCTAAGATTAAAAAATTACGAGATGTTTTTATTTTTTTTTCAGGTTTGCCAACAAGCTCAGGAGAAGCCATTGCCAATACTAGTAATAACCAAATAATATACATAGAGATCGAACCAAACCAGCTTCTTTTTTTGATATGAGATGCTTTTTTTGGTTTTTGCCCTGAGACTTTTGCTGTTGTATCAAAGTACGGGTAAATTAAGGCTGTACTACGATTTTTAATAGCTGGTAACAGCCAATACACAAGAAATGGTAGTGCGGCCAAAAAAGCCACATAAGGATATGCAAATTGAAAATTTTCAGGCATGATTCTTTATCCATTTTATACTCATATCTGCAAAATCATTTAGATTAAAACTATCGTTCTTTTTAAATTCATCTTTGTAAACCGCATTAACAATAATATCTTGATGCTTACTAAAAGATGATTGCTTCATTTTTTTATCCAAAAACTGAAGCCATTTTTCACCCTCTAATGCCGCCACTGATTTTCTCTCATAGGTCTGCAATGCCGTTTGCTTCAATTCAAACATAATTTGTGATATTAAAAAGCTCATGGAACTTTTATTGTCCAGTGATAATTCTTTTATTTTAGAAACTGCCACTCTGCGATATGCCTTCTTTTTAAAGTGCAGATAATACTTATATAGCAGTATAGCCAAGGCTGATAACAATATGATAAATAGTATTTTCCAGCCAATGGTGTCCATGGTGAATTGCACCGGATCTGCATCGATAATGGGATTTAATTGTATGTCTTCCCTTTGTAACACTTAAATTAGTTTACTGATTATAATTATTAAATACCTCTATCAATTGCTCTTCAACTGGTTCTGCAGTATTTATTTTAAAAATGTTGATTTTATATTTCTCTAGTTCCGACTTAAAATTCTTGTAATTATTCTCAAACGAGGTCTCTAATTTTTCCTTGAGTTGTTGGTCCTTTCCGTTCAAATTAATTTGATGCGTTTTATCGGTTACCATTAATTTCTCAGAAGGAATTTGCTCCTCCAATGTATCAAATACCTTTATCAAGACGATATCATTATGAAGAGACAACTCACTTAAGTATTGCAATACAGAATCGCTATATCTATGAAAATCGCTTATAATAAAAACCACAAAATCATGTGTAACAACATTATTTATTTTGGCAATAACCTCGGTTAAGGATTTTTCAAAATCAATGGCCTTAGGTTCATAGATAGACTGATTGGCGTCTACAATTTTCTGCAGAAAATAGATAATATTTCTAGCGTCTCGTTTTGGAGTGATCAATTCATAATTATCACCCGTATAAACCATCCCACCAATTCGGTCACCTCCTTTTTTAATCTTATGGGCAATTATAGAAGCCAATTCACCGGCTATAACAGCTTTTGTTTTATTCTTAGACCCAAAACCCATGGTAGTGGATTGATCCACCAAGATAAATGCTGGTTTTTCTTTTTCTTCTGTAAATACTTTGGTGTGCGTTTTTCCGGTTTTTGCTGTAATTCTCCAATCAATATTCCTAATATCATCACCCATTATATATGGTCTGGCTTCTTCAAAATCTAATCCTCTTCCGCGTAATTTTGAAGAATAATTTCCCGACAACACACTGTTTGATTTTTGCTTTCCTGCTTTTAAATTTAGGATTGTACTAAATCGCTCTAGTTTTAAAAGATGGTCTAGAGTGAGAAATACATTTGGATTTTTACTTTCAGTCTTCATGAATTATTAATTCCATAAAATTCATTAAGTTACCCAATTACGGCAACTACTTGAATAAGTTTATCTATTACGGTATTTACTGAAATTCCTTCTGCACGTGCTTTGTAACTCAATGCAATTCGGTGTCGTAATACGTCTTTTATAACTTCCTGAACATCGTCTGGTGTTACAAAATCCCTGTTTTGCATCCACGCGTTCACTCTACTGCAGCGATCTAATGCAATGGTGCCCCTTGGGCTTGCGCCAAATTCTATGAGCTTGGCTAATTCGGCATCAAATTTTTCAGGATATCGTGTAGCAGATATGAGACTCACAATATATTTTTCCACATTTTCTGCGACTTTAATTTCTGCAATTTCTTTGCGAGCGTCAAAAATTACTTGTTGTGCAATCGTTTTTTTTGATGCTTTACCTTTTGGTTGTGATGCTTCTGCTTTATTAAGTCGCATGATCTCCAGTTCAGCATCATCATTTGGATAATCGATAATTGTATGCACAAGAAACCGGTCCATCTGTGCTTCTGGCAAAGGGTAGGTACCTTCTTGCTCAATAGGGTTCTGGGTTGCCATTACCATAAACAGTTTTTCCATTTGATAGGTTTTTCCAGCAACAGTCACTTGGCGCTCCTCCATAGCTTCCAATAGCGCTGATTGCACTTTTGCTGGTGCCCTGTTTATCTCATCAGCAAGAATGAGGTTACTGAATATTGGACCTTTTTGAAAAACGAATTTTTCTTTCCCATCAGGGAGGTAAATCTCTGTACCTGTTACATCAGAAGGCAGTAGATCGGGTGTAAATTGAATACGACTTAAACCGCAGTCCAAATTTTTTGCCAATGATTTTATCGCTCTGGTCTTCGCTAAACCCGGCACACTTTCCAAAAGCATGTTCCCATCAGCGAGCAACGTTAATACGATGCGATTTATCAAGGTTTCTTGTCCAATAATAGATTGAGACATTTGTTCTTTTAAAACTGTAATCGATTCAAATGGAGACATAGCTTTTATTATTATAATACAATACTTAATTCAATTCAAAGGGATAGATGACTTTCCAGTCTTTTGCCATATTAAATAAACTTAACATCCCACGAATATCAGGAAATATGAAGGCTAGTTATAAATACAAAATAAGATAGTATTCAAGAAAAAAGGCAACTTAAATAGTTGCCTTTTTTCTGTTGTTAAAATATTTAATGTTTTACAGGAGTAGAAAGTTTTTCCAATACTTGATCTAAAGAAAAACTAGCTGCCTTCGCTCGTGGCGGATAGTCTTTAAAAGTCATTAAAAACTTCCCAACAATATCTTGTGCCGGCACTAATAAATATGCTCTATCAAGCAACCAATCATAATAAGTGTTTGAAGTAATAGTAGCAATTTCATAAGGGTCTCTTCTAAGATTTTCAATTAAAGGAATTCTTAAAGGTGTAAATGGGTTTGACCATAATGCTAAGGTCCCAGTCTCTCTTTGTTCCATAAAAATTAATTTCCAATCATCATATCTCATAGCGGTTAAATCACCATCATCAGAAAAGTAGAAAAGCTCATGTCTTCTTCCTTCTTTTTCTTTACCTGTTAAATGTGGTAACATATTATACCCATCTAAATGAACCTTATACGTTTTACCTCCAATAGTTTTACCTCTTAATAGTTCGTCTTTTACATTTTCATTTCCAGCCGCAGCCAAAAATGTTGGTAACCAATCCATACCAGAAATAATCGTATTAGAAACAGATCCTCCTTTGATTTTTCCAGGCCATTTAATCATTGAAGGTGTTCTCCAACCACCTTCCCAGTTGGTGTTTTTCTCACTTCTAAAAGGAGAAGACCCAGCATCTGGCCACGTATTTTTGTGTGGGCCATTATCTGTACCGTATTGTACAATAGTATTATCTGCAACACCTAATTCATCTAGTAAATCTAATAATTCTCCAACATGCATATCATGTTCTATCATGCCATCACCATAAACATCTTGACCAGAAATACCTTTATTCGCATCTTTTACGTGAGTTCTAAAATGCATACGTGTTCCGTTCCACCATACAAAAAATGGCTCGCCAGATTTTACAGCTGATGTTATGAACTTTTTTGCGGCATCAATAGATTCATCATCAATAGTTTCCATTCTCTTTTTTGTCAATGGTCCTGTATCTTCAATCTTTCCATCTGAATAAGAATGTATTACTCCTCTTGGACCATATGTTTTAGCAAAATTTGGATATTTTGCTGGATCCGGATAATCTTCGTTTTCTGGCTCTTCTTCAGCATTTAAATGATATAAGTTTCCGAAAAACTCATCAAAGCCATGATTACTAGGCAAATGCTCATCGCGATCACCTAAATGATTTTTTCCAAACTGTCCTGTTTTATAACCTAAAGGTTTTAGTAATTCTGCAATAGTAGGATCTTTTTCATTTAACCCTTCTTTTGCACCTGGTAATCCTACTTTAGATAAACCAGTTCTAAATACACTTTGTCCCGTAATAAAAGAAGAACGTCCTGCTGTACAGGATTGCTCAGAATAATAATCGGTAAAAATCATCCCTTCCTTAGCAATTCTATCTATGTTAGGCGTTTGATAGCCCATCATACCCATAGTATATGCACTAATGTTAGATTGCCCGATGTCATCACCCCAAATCACCAGGATATTGGGCTTTTTCGTTTGTGCCTGGCTTATCCCAAACAACATAATTGCTACTAATGTTACTAATTTTCCTTTCATAAGTTTTTGGTTAAAGATTAAATAAATTTCTCAATGGACTAAAATAATATAAATATTTAAATAGAACTGAGTTCAAATGACTATTCATTGAATTGGGCGCTTTGTTTGAACAACAATTTTAATGGAGAGTAGGTATGTACGCCGTTAATTCTTTCGCTACGAATACCCTTTTAAAATAAAGGAATTACCTTAATTGAATAAATTTGACAAATTCGAAAAATTAAAAATAAAAACCATGAAATATTTCTTACCGATTATAGCATCGATGAAAAAGCAGTAAGTCAAGTATCTTTAAGATGAACTAAAAATTAAGGATATGGAATCTCCACAAACTGCTTACCTAAAGCTATTCATTGGCATCGACATTCACAAACGGAGCTGGAAAGCAATAAGAAAAAAAAATCAGACTTAGGTCCATCCGTTAAAAGTTAAGATAGAACAGATATAAATATTAGTATGGAAAGTAGGTTCTTCAGAATGGTGGGTAACAATTGGATATAATTATTAACTAATATATGGATATATAGTGAATGATTATATCCAACTTATATGAATTATTGACCACGATTTTTAAAGTCCCATAAAACGGCCGATTAAAAGAACGTAATGAAGAATTAGAGCAAAAAGCTCAAAGTCTCAAAAAAGGTTGGTTTTATGGAACTGGAAAATTAACCCCTATCTTCATTCAGTAAATTTTAAAAAAAAGGATTGTTATGAAACACCTAATAGTCTTCTTAATAGTGACATTCTCATATTCAATGTTCAGTAATTCGAGAAATATGGTGGTAGTTCAAAATGACAACCAAATTTAATGCTCTGAAAATGGATGTGAAGGAACATATGATGGTCCTGAATTTATTAATGGTTCTGACGTAGCTCATCAATTTTCGAATAAAATGTCGGGGAGAGTGGGGGATAAATTGAAAGAGCTCTACTACAAAAGAGAATATTGCAAAGTAGATTTATCAAATATTACCATGTCTACCAGGAGCATGGGTTCGGGAAACGTCATTTATAGCTTGAAGATACCCTTTGTGACTGTTAATGAAAAGTGCCAAGCCTATACATCTTTTGATCATTTTGGGAGCTAGAATCATAAACCAGCTTTAGCAACTTGAAAAAAAGAATTAAGTAAAGTTTTGATGGATGGGCAAGCATTGGATATTAGTGAATTAAAAACGACTCCAGAAGGATTGCAGGAATATTGGATACAATGGAAAAACAAAATCAAGGAATCCAATTGTAAGTGAAAACAACTTCTAGTAATTTTTAAAAGCTCAGATAAAAGATGTAAATAAATAACCTAAACTTTAATAATAATAGAAATGAGAAAAAAATCAATAGTTTTACAAAATAAAAACAATAAACATGTTTAAGAAATTTACAATTGCAGACAAGCTCCTAATGGTTGCTGCTATATTATCGTTGATATTTTCCGAAGCACTTTATTTTCAAGGAGAAAAAGCAGACGGAACTTTTATTGGTCTATGGGTTCCTTCAATTTTAGCATTTGGAATCTACCTAAAACTAATCAATAATACAAAAAATGATTGATTTAATACCATATTTTGCAGGGCTAATAACTCTGATTTTTGGCTTCGCTTTTGCTTTAATAATTCTACCACCAAAGAAAAAATAAAATAGATAATATTATTTATCTGCTACCATAAAATAAGTGAGATTGTAGTTTGATTAGTAATAATTTGTGATTTAATTATGTTGTAGATTTCAAAACGATGATATGATAATGATTTTTTCACCAGGCGTTTTTTCTGGTGCCATTGTCCACAACATACCATGACAGAAGTAGTAGTGGTTGGTCTTTCTTAATTAAGCCTAATTAATGTATGAAGCGGAACATCTCGTCGGGGCGCTATGATTTTATATACATCGTAAGTTTACAATCTCTTAAATTTATTAAATATCAAATATATTTTCTTTATATTCATTGAAAATATCATGGTCAATAGAATAGACTTCACTGATATTTTTCTTTCCTTTGAGGCTATATTTACCGAGGCTTATAAAAGTCCAAGGTTCTTTTGTACTGTTTTTAAGCGAACCTGATAAAACCAATGAGCGTTTAACTTCCCGTGTCAATTTTTCTAATCGGGCAGCTTTGTTCACAGCATCGCCAATAATAGTATAGTCTGTTTTAAAGTGAGAACCCATATTGCCTTCAATTACCTCTCCTTGCGCGAGCCCAAAAACAGAGTTAACTAACTTTAGTGGTGAATTTTCAATAGAATTTTGGCGTAAATTTCGTAACTCTTCCAATATTTCCAGACAAGCATGTATTGCATTGTCGGGCTCTCCAATATCAAAATATGCCATTAAACCATCACCCATAAATTTGTTAACCTCTCCACCTTTGTTAAAAATAATACGGCTGCAAATCTCAAAATAGGTATTCAAAATTAGTAGAGTCCCTTCCAAAGTCATTTTTTCGCTTATCGCTGTGTAGGAGATAATGTCGGCAAAAAGAATAATTTTTTCTACATTAACAGGCTTTATCGTAAGAGGGTTTAAGCCTTTATTAAGTATTTTCAGAACGCCTGGTTGCGTATATTGTTCTATAATGGAATGAGATTCTACAACTGTTCGGAGTAAAATTTTAATTGGACGCATCAAATCATCAACATTATTATCAAGGTTGATGATTTTCATTGACCATGTAGGGAAAAGTCTTTCATTTATTCCATATTCTGTTTTCAGCCTTAAAATGTCGCAATGTATTGGGTCATTTCCGATTTTTTCATATATGCGATCAACCTCCTTGTTATCACCTTCAAGAACCTGGAAAAACAATTTTTCAAAGTATACTAACAAGCCTGTAATATTAGCGTGCTTGTTATTCTTGCTAGATATGATCCCGATTGCCTCAATTTCTTTAATAGAAAGTGGATGGGTAATTTTACTTATATATGTTATCCTAATCATAATCTCTTTCTGGTTTCGCCAATGGCATATCTCGAATATTTGAAGAACTTGTTGTCATCAGCTAGTTTTTTACGGGTCTTTCTGAAAAAGTTAATCATTTGAAGCAGTGGTTGGCGGTTACCGTATGAAGGTACTGAATTATCAGAAGTAATTCCATACCAAATAAATAGCTACTAAATTTAAGACCCTCACATTTGATAGAGTCACAGATGTTTTCTAGGTAGGAGGAAAATTATCATTAATAGTAGTATACTTTTTAAAATTGAAACTAAGCCAGATTAAACCTAAATAAATATTTGTTTGATTGATTTAGAGGGTTCCGATAAATGTTCGTTTTCTAAGACTTTCCAAAAAATAATGCTTCGTGTGATCTTAAAATAATCATAATCAATGTCCTAAATTTGTAACACAAATATTGTTTAATTATATTTATATATTATTAAACAAAAATATAAAAATGGATATTTTACAAGAAGCAATGACCTTTGAAAATAGCAAAATGAGTCATATGTCTACAAGTGATAGAGTGGTAGCTTCAAGAGAGGCAAAACGGCTTATTTTAGCAATCAACGAAATTTACAAGAAGACAAAGGATGTAACCTTAATGGATGTAATGAAGCGGTTGACAACTAAGAAAAAAAGAATTGATATTCGATTGAAAGGAAGACCCGATTTAGGAATATAATTATATGTTTAAGGACAAAGAATTAAATGTACTTGGAACAGCTTTAAAATCTTGCTGTAGTCACCCGGCAACAGGATATTTTAGAGATGGGTTTTGCAGAACAATGCAAGAAGATTATGGTACACACGTACTATGCGCTATTGTAACTCAAGAATTTTTAGAGTTTACAAAATCTCGTGGAAATGACCTTTCTATTCCTATACCAAACTGGAAATTTCCTGGTCTTAGACCTGGTTCAAAATGGTGTTTGTGTATCTCCAGATGGTTAGAGGCAGAACGAGCAGGAAAAGCCCCTTTTGTAGTGCTTGAAGCAACACATCAAAAAGCCCTGGATTATACTAGTCTTAAGCTCTTAAAACAATATGTAGCTTCAGACAGTAAGATAGATTAACCATATTCTGAAGTAATACGCTCCTAAGAAATAGCACTGGACAAGGTTTCTATCACACCAAGTGCAGCTCTTTCGCCAGATATCATTGCAGCATTCAGTGAACCATTTAATTGTATGTCTCCTGAAAGAAAAATACCAGTTGATATGCGAGTTTCAGAAGGTAGCATTTCATATCTGAGGTCCTTCAGTTCAGGTAAAGCCATAGAAATGGTATACTGCTTTATAAATTTAAAAGAATCAATACCACAATATTGCCGTAGCTCCCTTTGAACTTGCTTGATTAGAGCTTCATTTGATAAACCATGATTTTTTACTACGGTTACCGAGAGTAGTTCCTTTTTTGGTGTTACACTTGTATTTAAACTAGTGTGATAAAAAATATTATTTACTAATGTGTCTTCATCAGCTATAAGACCAATTAGCGGCTTGGCGATAACTCGTTTTTCAGATTCAAAATAAAGCGTTTCACAAGATTTCCATTCGGTTGACAGGATGTTCGAATTTTGAATCAGTTTGCTCGCTTCCGTAGCTACAATAGTAAAGTTACTTTCCAGTTTTTGACCATCAGAGAGTACTATTTCACCATCTTTAATTGAAGATACAAGAGTATTATAATAAAAGGTGGTATTCTTTAGCTTATGTAAAAGCTGTTTAGGGATGGCTTCAATTCCAGATTTTGGCAAGGCAGCATATCCTTCGCCAAACATTTTATAGACAAACTCGAACATTCTATTCGATGTTTCCAAATCTGGCTCAAGAAAAATACCGCTGAAAAATGGTTTAAAAAATTGATTAATCATTCGTTTCGAAAAACCAAAATCAGTTAAATAAGATAATGTCGTTTGCTCATCTTGAGCGAATATATCTGAAAGCGATTTTTGTTTTAATTTTCTATTCAGTTTCAGAACTTTGAGTTTATCGGCCAATGAACCTGCATTAGAGAATACTGTAGAAAACAACAAAGAAATATCCCTCAATGCATCACCTAGGATAGATTGTTTGCCCGATTTAAAAATGGAAGCTCCTGGTAAGAATTTTTGTAAATCCAATGCGTCAAAATCAAGGTATTTCCTGGCCACCGGATATGCCGTTAAGAGTACTTGAAATCCATGGTCTAATTGATAACCATCTATAATATCTGTTTTTACTCGCCCACCAGCTCTTTCTGTAGCTTCAATTATAACAGGGGAAAAACCATTCTGTTCAAGAACTACTGCAGCTATTAAACCACTAATTCCTGCTCCTATGATATGAATTTTATAACTAGACTTATCCAAAAATTTCTAAAACTATCTTTTTAACTTAATTGATATACAATAATTACCGCAGACAGGACCAGAAAGCTAAAAGCGGGAAAAGACTTCTTGATGGGATCATTTACTTTGAAGTGCATAATAATGGCACCTAACATCAAAATTGCCATACCGGAAGCAGCAGGTATGGTCAAATTTTTAAACCAGATAGATAGTAATATAAGGGTTGCAAATAATACCTTTAGTCCACCTACCAAATACATCATTGTTTCCGACAAGCCGTATGCTTTAAATTCATCTTTCATGGAGTTGGCGTTCCCAGGTCTCCAGGAAGTTGGTTTTCCAAATCTAAAAAACCAAACATTAACGATACTAAAAAAAATAAATACTTTGATTGCAATGATTAAATAATATATTTCCATAATTCTACAGCTTTAATTTCTACTCAGTGTATCTTTGGTTTTTAGTTTCAATTTAAAGTAAGATTGCTTAAATTCTTATCTCAACAGATAAATTCCATTATCCTAAATGTTGCTAACAATACTTATTTTATTTTCAGCCATCAGCTTTCTTTGGTATGGGTTAAATTGCTTATTTAACAAAAAAATGTTTCAGGAATTCCAACGCTTTGGCTTGAGTAAATTTCGCAAGCTAACAGGTATACTTCAACTGCTTGGAGCAATCGGTCTATTGATGGGTTTCATCTATCCCATATTGACCCCGATGGCTTCTGCAGGTTTAGCATTACTTATGCTATTTGGTTTTTTGGTCAGAATAAAATTTAAGGATGGCCTGCTGGTCTCATTGCCGGCTTTTGCTCTTATGCTTCTTAATCTTTTTATTCTTTTTGCCTCGTACCACAATATTTAATAACCTGAAATCCTTTTCCTAGTAGGCATTTAATTGAAAGATACTGATTTTAAGACTATTTCTACAGCGATATTTAATATTGTTTAAACATTAACAATAATATATAAACAGAAAGGTTAATTTTATTTTTTGGGAAATCAGCGTAAATCCCAGTTGCTTTACCATCGCTGTAAAAAAGCCCTAGGTAAAAGAAATTCTTAAATCCGCAAGAAGTAGCATCTACTGCCTAATTTTTATTGTCAGATATGGCAGCTTTTTTCCGGGCAATTATTTGAAATGGAATGCGATATAGTAATTTTTAAAATATAAGTTATGAAAACAATTCAAAAAGCAAAATTAGCACCAGGTAACTCTCCTAAAAAAGTCAGCGCATCCATATATGATATAGCTATTAATAAGCTAGATGGCACACCTATTTTACTGTCAGAATTTAGAGGAAAGAAGCTATTATTTGTAAATGTTGCATCGGAGTGTGGATTTACTAAGCAATATAAAGAATTACAAAAATTAAGTGATACTTATTCAGATGAATTAGCTGTCATTGGGTCACCTTGTAATCAATTTGGGAAACAAGAGCCGGGAGAAGCTGCACAAATTCAGTTGTTTTGTGAAAAGAACTTCGGTGTTACATTTCTTTTGACGGAGAAGATTGATGTTAAAGGAGGCAAGCAGCATCCTTTGTATGGGTGGCTAACATCTAAAAGCCTTAACGGTAAAAAGAATTCCAGTGTAAAATGGAATTTTCAGAAATATTTGGTTGATGATAAAGGATCTCTTATCGACTACTATTTTTCAACTACCAAACCAATGAGTTCAAAAATTACCAAGCATTTGTAATGACTTTAGCTATCATTCAGCTTTTACTGGATTTTGGATTAGTTGTATTGATTTGGATAATACAGCTCATTATATATCCAAGTTTTATTTATTATCCCAATGAGAATCTAGTTCCATGGCATAGAAAATATGCTTTTCGTTTTAGTTTTATAGTAATCCCATTGATGTTAGGACAACTTGGTATTTCTATTTATCAAGTAATTGCATTCGCTAATTTATATACAGTCTTAAGTCTTGTAATTATACTTCTTATATGGATATCTACCTTTTTGCAGTTTGTACCTATTCATTCTAAAATTTCAAAAGGAAGCACGAGTGAAGAAATGTTGAATTCTTTGGTTACTAAAAATTGGTTGCGAACTTCTTTATGGTCGTTATTGTTCGTTATGAACTGCAGTTATTATATTTTGAAAACGGCTAGTACTCTAAATTAGCCAGATAGACTTCTCCATTCTCAAGATGCTTTTGTTTTTTCTCAATAGGCATTTTATCAAACATTCGTATGAGCATTCCCAGTCTTGGGTTATTGAGAAAGAAATTTCTATGTGTGTCCATAAAGCTCCAAAAGAGGCCATCCCACGTCGCTTGCCATTCTCCTTTTTTGTAATTACTCATTTTCATTAAGTAATTACTGCCACTTATATATGGTTTGGTAGCCATTAAACCACCATCAGCAAATTGACTCATTCCATAAATATTCGGTACCATAACCCAATCATAAGAATCAATAAAGAGTTCCATAAACCATTTGTAAACTTCATCAGGGTCAAACTCGCAAAGCATCATAAAATTTCCCAATACCATCAATCGCTCTATATGATGGCAATACCCGGTTTTCAAAACTTTTTTAATGGTTTGGTCTATTGGAGGAATACCTGTTGTGCCATTGTAAAAAGAAGCAGGTATTTTCTTTTTAAATCCCCAAAAGTTAGTGGTACGCTCCTCACTTCCTCTTGATTCATAAATACCTCTTATAAATTCTCGCCACCCTATTATTTGACGCACAAAGCCTTCAGTAGAATTAATAGGTACATTTTTTTCTGTATGGAAAATTAAACATGCACCAATAATTTCTTTCGGTGTTATTAAGCCAACATTTAGCATAGGAGTTAAAACACTATGATTTAATATTGAGTTTTCAGCAACAATGGCATCTTCATATACACCAAATTCCATAAAGCGTTGCTCTAAAAATTGATTGAGCCACGATTTTGTAGTTTCAAAACCTGTTGGATACAGGGAATATTGAGTAAGGCTTCCTAAATGGTTTGAGAAGTGGTTTGAAACATATTGTTTGGCTTCTTCATAATAATCATCGGTATCTGGGAATTGAATAGATGGTGGTGTCTTTTTAGCTGGATATTTCTTTCTGTTTTCGGAATCAAAAGTCCATTTGCCGCCTGTTGGTTTTCCATCAGATTCAATAAGTATATTTCGCTTTTTACGTTGCTCTGAATAAAAAGTTGTTTGATGGTATTTCCTTTTATCTTTCCTGAAGAAAGCAGATAGTTCTTCTTTTGTATTTAAGAATAAAGGCGAATTAAATACAGCGGTTGAGATTTCATTTTCTAAACAACCTTTTTCTATTCTTTTTTGAAGCCAATTATCTGTAGGGTCAATATAATTAATATGTTTAATGCCCAAGCTATATAAATAAGGTATTAGTTTTCGTATATCTGAAAGTTCTTGAGTGGCTTGAATATATTGTACTTTGAGGTTTTTATCTTTTCTAAGAAAATCTTCATACCGCTTCATTGTCGCTCTATGAAAAGCTATTTTTTGTTTATGAAACAGATATTGTTTAAAGAATAAATATTCTTCAACCAGATACACTGGTGCATTCATTTCAAAAAGTGGAGATTCTTGAAATAATTGATGCGGAAAAATTAAACTTGCATGTTTCATTTATTCTTTTTACAACGTTCGCTACAATATTTTACCTCGTCCCAGTTCTTTTCCCATTTTTTACGCCAAGTAAACGGACGCCCACAAACGGCACATATTTTTTGAGGGAGGTGTTGCTTTTTCATATATAAAATTCCGGAACTTCGTTCACTCTAACATAAGGGTAGCTGTCAATCTTCTTTAAAGTATAGTAGCTGTTTAATCCAGAAATACCAACTCCATTTGTAACTTCTAGATTTATATCATTAACTGTAATAGCATTTTCCGGAAGTATGAGATGTTCTATTTCTCCAATAACTAAAATGGTATTGTTTAAAGGAATGTCAATCGCTTCTTTAAAGTGCAACCCCATTTTAAAATTACTCTCTTTTACAAAAGGTGCTTTAAAATTTTTAACGAACTCTTCTGTTAAATTACAACGTTCAAATTCAGAAATATCTTTTTCAAATTTGGCAGAGGTATAATGGGCGTTTTTCGTAAAATGTGGATGAATGTGATTAATGGTATAGTAGCCATTTTGTTTAATATTGGTAAGGGTGTGTCTGGGCACTTCTCCTGTAGGTCTTACTATAAAACCTAATAGGGCCGGATTGCTGCCTAAATGTACAACCGAACTAAAAACAGCAACATTGGTTTTCCCATCATTATCTATTGTACCTATAAGATTTGCAGGTTTTATTCCTGTGACCGAATTGATAATCTTTAACCTCGTCACTCGGTCTAATTCCTTTATGTCTTGTTTGGTATAATGCATTTTATTTTCTTTTATTTACGCGCATAGTAAGTTTTCGTCTCTTTTCCTCCTGATCGGCAGGTCACGTTTTAGCCAAACTATATTTATTGCTTCCCTTTTCAATAGTGTAATTGTTTTATACACTTTTTCCAAAACGAAAAAAAAGAAGGATAATAACCCTGAACATTAAACATCCAATCTCTGGGTTCTTCAATGCCTTCATAATGCTGGTTTAAAGGATGTTCTTTGTAGTAGATATCTCCGAAGTTATATTCCTTTATCAATTCATTAAACTCACCTACATAAATCTGAATGTTTTCTATATTTTCTTCGGAAATATTAAAGATAAAATCGATCGTTTTTTGCGATATAGGATAGGCTTTAAAATGTGAAGGTTCAAGTAATAGAATTCTATTTGCTGAAACATTTTTTTTCCAGAGTGGGTCCAGATTGTAAAAGTTATAGATACAGCTTGGAAGGTTTTCATCAACAGCAATCGTTTTATACTCTGGTAAAGGCGTTTTTAATTCTAAAAATGGCGTATCCTTTAATAGTTCGGGTATCTCTAGTGTATTGAAAGCATTATAAGAAACATCCAGAAATGTGTTTTTTTGTTTTGTATGACAATACTTATTAATGTTTTCCTGGTTGGCATAATACTTTTTATTGCTATTCGCGCCTGCTGTCCATTGCCAGCTCAATGCATTGCTTGCCCAATCTGCATCCAGTAAATGATAATACATCCATTGTGCAGGTATTTTCCAATGACTTTGAGCGACATTGCAAGCTATAGAAGCAATGTACATTCTTAGATGATTGTGGAGATAGCCCGTCTTATAAAATTCTTGTATCCCATTATCTATGGCCTCAATCCCTGTTTTAGCCTCAATAATAGCCTTCGATACAGATTTATTGGAATTAGGTGCTTGTTCGTGTTTTAAATCGGAGTTAATGGCATCATTTTTTGCAATCCAAATTTGTTGCCAGTAGTCACGCCAAGCTAATTCTTGAATAAATTTTTCAATTTGAGCTGGCTTATACCCCCGTTTTAAAACTTGAGAAAGAATAAATTTTGTTGAAATAATACCTCTCGAGATATAGGGTGAGAGATAGGTGACCGCTCCGCCTACGTAGTTTCGTGTTGAGCCGTATTTGATAGGGTCTATCTTGCGAACACGTTGAAGTATTTCATTATACGAATGAGGAAAAAGGTTGATTTCATCTTTAAAAAATTCAACCATTATCGTTTACTAATTTTATTTCCAGATATCGCTTTTTGTCTGGAACATTTAAAACGCGTTATGTCTGGATTACGTTTCTTTAAATGCTTTTGACTCACACCGCTATTAACACGTTTTCGCCAACGTTTGAAACTAGATTCTTTAAGATTGCCACGCATTACTTTAATGACTTCCTTTTCAGGTAAACCAAATTGAAACAGAATAGCCTCAAAAGGAGTGCGGTCCTCCCAAGCCATTTCTATGATGCGGTCTAGTTCTCTTTCAGTTAATGATTTTGTGTCTATCATACTTGAACTATACCTTTTCCCAAATTTGGTCTGCATTTAAATAAAAACTACCCAATGCACTAAAGCCGCATTCTTCAGGGGCTATGATGGAAAGAAAGGATTCTCCATTTTCTTTTTTGTATAAATGGTATATCTCCCCAACGATAGGCTCAAAAGTAAATTTTGCTGCGAAAATGAGGTTGTTGTATTCAAACTCTTGCATCATTTTCTCGTACTCAGCCTTTAATTCTGAATACTTAGTTTGAACTTTATGATTTATTTTATTTATGCTTCTGTTTTTCCAGGCAATGGAATCTGTGGCGGTAATAAAAGGCGCACCGACGTTTGTAGCATACGGTTTTAACGCCGCATCATATTTTTGAGTTTCCGGATTGAAAACTACATTATCTGGTTTTTTACTATCTGGCATTTTTCAACAAAGCGTATTAAATCAATTTTAGAAGTTGTTTCATTACTTCCTCGGCTTCAAATGTTTTTTGGTCGCTCATTTTTCTATTTGTTGTCGACAAACTATGAGCTTCTTTCAAAAGATTTTTATATTTAGCTTGCAATTTTTCTTTCTCTGATTTCTTTTTGAATAATCTGAACATCGCTATTTATATTTATGGCTTCTAGTACAACAGAGGTAATATTGATTGCTAGAAATTATTAAGCAAATATACAAAATGTTTAACTATTTTTACTAGTACTTAAACAATAGTTGTTAGGGATAAAAGTCTGCTATTCAATTAGGAATAGAATAATTGTATTGTAAATATTGCATCTAATTGTGGTTTTACGCCTCAGTATAAAGAATTACAACTACTCCATGAAACGTATAAAAATAGTTTAGTCGTTATAGGTCTACCTTGTAACCAATTCGGAAATCAAGAACCAGGAAACGCAAAAAAATCGAATCATTTTGCGAACTTAATTAGGGTACTACATTTTTAATTACCGAAAAAACTAATGTAAAAGGTAAATACCAGCATCACTTATATATTTGGCTCACTCAAAAGGCAAAAAACGCTGTGAAAAGTTCAATGGTCAAATGGAACTTTTAAAAGTATATTGTAGATGATAAAGGGAGATTGATTGATTACTTCTTTTCCACTAAAAAACTAAAAGTCCCAAAATTACTAAACACTTTAAAAAATAGGCATAATCGGATTATTCAAAAAGAAATCGCAAGAAGAAAAACTTCAGGAAAAGTGCCACTTACTTATTAAGGAATGGGGCATACATGTACTATAATTGTAGTTTTTAATTACTATTTTATTATATAGTTTCTTCACTAAGAATCAGGAACTGAGAACCTCCGATATTTCATTTCCGATTATTTTAAAACATTTTTTATGGTCAATGAAATTTTAACCGGCAGCTTTGTTGCCGAGCAAATAGTATGGCGTAATAATGCTGAAAACTTAGGGATTAGGCTGGGGACCACCCCAATTGAAGATAATATAAAAATCGCCACCAAAAATATTTTCTGGTGGCGATTTCGTCAACCAACTAAAACCAAAACTATTTTATTTAGGCATTACCACGGTATCAATTGCGTGAATGACCCCATTAGAAGCCGCTACGTCAGTGATGAGAATTGTAGAGGTACTTCCGTTCTCGTCGGTTAAGATGACTTTACCATCATTCATAGAGGCAATTAAGGTTCCCCCTTGTACCGTAGGAATCGAAAATTTCCCATTATTCTCACCTATGGCCTTCACAACATCAGCAGCCATGAATTTACCGGCTACCACGTGATAGGTTAGAAGGGCAGTTAATGCCTCTTTACTTTCTGGTTTTAATAAGCCGGATACAGTACCTTCTGGTAATTTATCAAAAGCAGCATTTACAGGTGCAAAAACAGTAAAAGGACCATCTCCGTTAAGTGTTTCAACCAAACCTGCTGCCTTGACTGCCGCTACCAGTGTTGAAAAATTTTCATTAGCTGCAGCAACCCCCACAATGGTAGGTGTTTCATTATCCACTACTAAATCTAAAGTATTTTCAGTGGTTCTTTCTTTTGTTTCATTTTGCTTATCCTCTTTTTTATTATTAGCACTGCTTGTGCTCATAATAAATCCAGTCATAGCGAAAGCAATCATTAAATTTCTAGTTCTCATAGTACATTTGTTTAAATATATTCAAATATACTTAAACAAAAATAAAATTAGAATATATTTGTTTAATGTTTTGTTAATTATATTAAATATAAAGCACAATTCGCTTTCACACCCAAAAAATATTCTTTTGATTTATATAACCAATTTATTCAAATTACAGTATTCCGACCTTAGGGCATGTTGGGTAGAATGTAATGGTTTGCCGCTTCAGCTTTTCTTGGATTCATTTTTAATGGCATGATATCTCTTCTCACTCATAATTAACATTTCTTTGATAGGTAATTTAATTATTTTGTTTAATGTCATACTAGATATAATAAACTTTGTTGAACACCCTTCTTAACGGTGTTAAATGCTCAATGGTTAAATGGAACTTTCAAAAATATCTTGTAGATGATAAAGGAAAATTCATTCATTACTGCTTTTCCACTACTAAACCTATAAGTCCCAAAATCACTAAACACTTAAAAAATTAGACATGTTCGGAATATTCAAAAAGAAATCGCAAGAAGAAAAACTTCAGGAAAAAATACCAATCATTCATGAAGAAAGCAATTTAGATATAAAAAGTTACGGTCCCATAAAACGGCCGTTTTACAGGACTGTTTTCCAACTATGCGACATGAATTCAAAAAGCGTCCCATTTCTGGTCTCTTTTAGTAGTTTCGTTAATTTACCTTTTATGGGACACATTGAGTATACTTAAACGACCTTTTACTTGAACACTTTGGAAACTACATGTTCATTAAGCTCACAAAGTTTAATTTGGCTTAGCAATTAAATAGTTTCTATTTTAACCTTTATTTGAACTTTGGGGATCTTTTATAAAAGTGGTTTTGAAGCCTATATAAACTCTTTACAAAAAGCGGATTTTGTAAAGAGTAAAGTTTTTCTGAAGTATGGTTTGTTGAGCGCAACCACAATCTTGAATGTATCAACAAAAGGCGTAATGTAAAGAGTTCAATTAAACGTGGGTGGCCGTTGCAGAACTCCAATAAACATCAATTTTCGCTTCTATAAATGTGCGGAAATCCGTAAATTAAGAGTATGCAAGGCAAAAAGAATTATACCGAAAAACTCTTCCTCAGTTTCCAGATGTCGGACCGGATCCCAAAGGAAAATCTTTACAGAAGGCTCCGCGAAACCCTTGACCTGAGTTTTCTCTATAAGGACACGAAGGAACTCTATGGCAGGACCGGCAACCCCTCGATCGACCCCGTGGTCTTTTTCAAGCTGTTGATTACGGGTTACCTCGAGAACATTACCTCCGACCGAAAACTGGTGGAGCACTGCGGTATGCGAATGGACGTGCTCTACTTTCTGGGCTATGACCTGGACGAGGAGCTGCCATGGCATTCGACGATAAGCAGGACGAGGCAACTTTACCCGGAATCCCTGTTCGTAACATTGTTCAACAAGGTATTTGCCCTATGTATCGATAGCGGGATGGTGTCCGGCCACACCCAGGCAGTGGATTCGGCCCCGATAAAGGCGAACGCATCCATGGAAAGCGTAGTGCCGAAAATGCCGGCCACCCCGATGGAGAGCCACTTGAAAAAAGTGTCGGAAGAAAACGGGGAAACCACAAAAAAACGTGCAGGAAACGTATCCCCCGCACGTGTCTCCGCTCCCGTGCACGAGCTGAAGCGCGTGGAGAAACACCACCAAAATCTGAGGGACAGTCCGGTACGCCTTGCGGGTGCATCCCACAAAAAAGCACGGTTACTTAGCAATAAAACGCATTATAACCCCCATGATCCCGATGCGCGTATATCGGTAAAGCCGGGCAAGGCCAGAAAATTGAACTACCATTGCAGCATGGCAGTGGATACCGCGGAAGGGGTCATCTCGCATATCCAAGCGGACTTTGCAGACGGCAGGGACAGTCAGTACCTGACCGATATCGGCCTGCGGGTCCAGAATCGCTTAAGGAAAAACGAGCTCATAATGACGGATCTCCTGGCGGACGCAGGTTATTCCAATGGCGCCAACTACCATTTTCTCGAACAACGGAAGGTTACCGGATGGATACCCGTTTTCGGAAAATACAAACCTAAAATAGAAGGCTTTCCCTATAATAAGGAAAAGGACGAATATAGATGCCCGATGAACAGGCCTCTGCCCTTCAAGGCATTCTATACCAACAGGGACGGGAGCGTACTGAAAAACTACTGGACGGCACCGAAGGATTGCAAGGCCTGCCCCATGAAACCCCAATGTGTGCCGAATACAAAATGCAAAAAGATAATCAGAACGATTTATGACGAACAATACTTGAGGGCCTACGCCAGACAGCACAGTGAAAAGGGCAAACGGATGAAAAAGCTGAGGCAAAGTACGGTGGAGCCCGTATTCGGTAGTTTGACCCAGTTCTACGGTCTAAGAAAAATAGGCGTGCTCGGCAAGGCCGGTGCCCACAAGGTCATGCTCATGGCCGCAATCGCCTTCAACCTGAAAAAATACCTTAAGAAAGGGGGAGGGAAACCCTCCGTTCGGATTTTAAAGACGATCATGGATGCATTCCAAGGCTTCCTGGCCATTTTTATCCGGCAAATCCAACCAAGGCCGGTTCTCCTAAAGGCTTGGCAAAAACAGCCTGTTCGAATCGATATCTTATAGGAAGACCACTTCTGCAACGGCCACGTGGGTTTAATTATACTAGTTCAATTAAAGGAAAATAGGTTTATTTGAACTTTAGAGAACTGGACTAAGACTTTTCATAGGAATTCTTTGTTGTGGCCAGTTATCATTCTTCTATTTTTACTTTGTCAAGGATAAATTGAATACTAAGAATGACTCGATTTAATTCTTGTTGGAAAAATTCGCTGGTTTCTTGATGCCATTTTGTACTACTTCTTTCAAGTACTTTAAAACTACTACTTAAGGATTTGATATATTCCTTTTTTTCAATCTCATCCTTTACGAATATTGGAGGATAAAGATTATACATAAGAATCCAGTTTTTGGCAATTCTTGTAATTCGACCATTTCCATCAACAAATGGATGTATTCGAATCAATTCGTGATGAAAATAAATTGCTCTAATAAGCGGGTGCGAAATGAGTTCCATATTATGGAATAACTGCGTTATCAAATCGTATAATCCTTCTGGATTCGGACACAAATGCCCTCCGATTTGCACCAATGTACTTCTATATCGGTTCGGATGTAGTTGGTGAGATTCGGGAGATATTAGCCTGAATATTTGAAAAAGTTGAACCTGTGATTCAAAGGGTCTTTCATTCTTTATTTCATTTATTATATAAAGAATTGCCTTATTCAAATTTCGCTGGTAGATTTTTATGTCATCTTCAGATTCGGCCTCCATCTGAGCGTTCTTGATACTCAGCAGTTCTGTTAAATTATTAGTGCTATTTATAAACTCTTCTAATAAACTTTTTGAAGAGGTTCGTTTACAAAATGTAATTGATCGATAAATAGATTTTGCATTTACATCAATCTCATTCAATAGGGATGGATCGACTTGAATAAGTTCTGGATTTAAAAGAAGCATTAATTTGATTTTTTAAATTAACTAATTCCACACTTTTTTATGTGTTGGAAACATGAGTTTATTGTAAAAAACCCTTCATCAAAATGACGAAGGGTTTATTGCAATTAAAGTTTAAAGAAAAATAACTACTCCAGTATCCATGTCATAAAGGGCACCTTTGATATCTATTTCACCATTTTCCTTCATTTCTCTTAGGATTGGACTTTCCCCAGTGATTTTCTCCATAGCGATACGCACATTGTTTTCACTTACTTCATGTACCAATAATCTATTTTGAGAACTCCTAGGTCCTTTTGAAACGGTCGACATTTTTACTGCCGGTGCTATGTTTTCTAGCATCTTGGTGATGTGTCCTAATTCGGCACCATCTATTGCTGCATGGATTGCCCCACAGTTTTCATGACCTAGTACCAATATTAGTTTAGCACCTGCGACCTTGGTAGCAAATTCCATACTACCTAGAATATCATCATTGATGAAATTTCCGGCAACCCTCGTCACGAAGATATCCCCGATACCTTTGTCGAACACATCCTCTACCGGAACCCTACTATCTACACAAGACAATACTATCGCTTTGGGAAATTGTGCATCCGCGCTCTCTCGTATCTGAAAGGAATGATCTCTGGCGGTAAGATCGCTCCTGACAAATCTTTCGTTTCCCGCCCTCAAACTTTCAATCACTTGACTTGGTGATAGGGCTGCCTGCTCCTCTGCGGTCAGTACGGATTCAATACGTATTTGACTCTTTGGTATTTCAATGGTTGCTGCCTCTGATTGTTGGGCATTTGCCGTTGAAAAAGCCAGGAAAACTGCTAGTGTCATTATTTTTTCTCTCATAACTATTGTTTTTAAATTCTGGACAAAAATAGATTGTATGAGTACAAATGAAACTATTACTATTCATAAATAATAGTTAAGACTTTATTTATTAATAGTAATACTATTAATATTGAGAAATAGAAGTTGTAATGTAGGGTCTAACAACAAGAGTCAAATTCTATTAAGTGATCTCTTATTGGAGATATCCATAGAATTGGCTCTTAGCCATTTAAACTCCTTTTTGCGGGCTCTTTTCCAAAAGCACTGAAATTTTGCTTGGGGAGTCTTGTTTGTGGTCTCTTTTGGTAGTTTCGTTAACTTACTTTTTATAGGACATATGTGGTTTACTTAAACGATACTTTTTATGCAAACTCTTTACAAATTGCACCTTTTGTAAAGAGTTTTTGCTTTGTACAAATTTTTTCACCCTCTTTAAAAGGTCAGATAAACGATAGTGTTACCCCAAATCTTACCATAACTTACCTGCGCATGGATCCTGTGGAATTTTTGTAGTGTTCCGGCAGATAAGCGTGAAGCAAAAATTCCATAGGGCGCACCTTACTTTTGATTTGGAACGCTATCTTTTTCCTTTATCCATTTTTGATACGATTGATAGTGCCCGGGGTTTTGGTCAAAATATCCTCTAAGATTTGAAATTACCTGCTGCTCCCCTTCGGCAAATGCTCTTTCCTGAATATGGCCTGTTCGAGATACTCTGAAAGCCAGATAGCCAATAATCACCAATGAAATAATCCAAATCGAATAATGCAGCCATAGCTGTACTTTTGGGACCGATCTAGCCTTTAAAAAGTGCTTCTCGATATTATGAATTGATTCTTGAATCCTTATGTTCTTATCCTTCTCGGAGTCCAGATGTTCTCGAAGCAACCTTTCAATATCCGAAGTATCCGGTTGTATTTTGATATTATCCACGTTTTGGGTCAATTGCTCCAATCTCCCTATAGCCTTGTTGAACCCGTCCAGCTCATCGTTGAGCAGTTCCATGACCTCGTCCAGTTTCTTATATCCCATAGCTTATTGTTTTAATAACCGATTCCTATATCGATTCCCCTATCGATGGTTCTTTTAATTGTTTTTTTCAGCAGGCTTTTAGCTATGCTAGAAGCTAAGTTGGTGCTCATTTCCAGGGTCTTTCCCAGAACTTGCAGCGACTTGCCGGCTTCTATAGGTTTTCCTACGCCCTTGTACTGAGAAAGCTGCGCCATAATTTTTCCTCCCGACATGGAACGGTGTACCTCGCTTGCCTTAAAATTGTGGCCTTGATATCCGAATCGAAATCCCTGTAATTTGTTAGCGCGATTTATACTTGGTATAACTTCAACATTCTGTTCTTTCATCGCCTTCATATAATCATCAAGCGTTTTTGGCCTTTCGTTCTCCATTACCCTCAGATGTATATTTTTTATTTCGAGACGTACATGTATGGAATCCAGTTCCTTTTCCAATTGCACCTCCTTGACCGTGGTCAGTCCCATTTCCTTGGCCACATTTTCAGCGGCCAGTTGGCTCCGCTTTCCGATAAAACTATCATTGTATGCCTTGCCATCAAAACCGATACGGTTCACATAAAGATGCACATGGATATGCGCTTTGTCCCTGTGGACAAAAGCGATGGCCTGACGTTCCTTCAATTGCATTTCCTTGATGAACCTTTGGGTAAGTTCCGTTAGTTTCTCTTTGGTCAGGTTGGTGCCATCTTCCCGTGTCGGGCTGAGTATAAAGCTCAGGGTGTTTTTTTGGCAACGTGTGTTCTGTTCCTGTATCAGTTTGAACTCCTCGGTTATCTGTTGTGGATTATCCCCGGCCAAATGTTGGCGGAGGACTACTTCCGCATCCTTCTCCTGGTTCCAGCCGTAATCGATACCTGTTCCTGTGTGCGCTATTGAATTTCCTTTTCCTATCATTTCTTTATTTTCTTGAAATTATAGAGGTGTGTCCGTATTTCTTCTGTCAATTTTTCAACTTCACTAGCCAGTTTTGGATTGTGTTTCTTGAACATATTTCCGATACTAGTAAAGTTGTTCTTATACTTGATTAACATTTTATAATGGGTCAATTGTTCTTCTGTCAAACGCTCGATGACCGAATTCCCAAAAGCGGAACTACGGCAGTATTCGGAAAGGGAAATACCTGCCCGTTCGGCCCTTTTCTTGAGCAGCTTTTTCTCATAGATGGAACATCGGAATTTGATATAGGTCCTTTTCATTTCACTTTTTCTTTGCGACCGCCGGGAGTAAAGCAAGTTTGTTTTTGTGGCAACAAAAACACATCTTGCACTCCCTGCCCAAGTCCCTTTTTAGCACTATGCATAAGCCATTCGTTCATATCCTTAAATCCTTTATAGAGCATTGATTTGTCTTCACAGTTCTTAGAGTACTTTATCAATTTTTGGGTCGTTCGCTTTCCATTTACATCATTGTCCAAAAAAAGGTAAATGTGGGTATAATCATTAATAATACTTATTGCTTTTTGAGCAAATGCCGTGGAGTTCAATACCAAAAAATCATATGTAGTTTTCAATTTTTTATTCATGTTCAAAATCGATAATAGGTCGAACATTCCCTCGGTAATAATGAGCTTTGTATTTCCGTTTTTGATATGGGTGATATCCTTTGGCGAACTAGAATTCTTTACATATTTGTTTCTCAATTCCCACCCCCCGGATTTATTCTTTAAACCCACGGCGAAATAGCTTTTATCTTTAAAAGTATAATGAACTTCCCTGAAAAATGTCAAAGCTGTTTTCAGCTCAATGTTTCTTATTTTCAAATATTCTTTCAGGGCAAAATGGGTCAACTGTTTGACTTTAGTGATTGTTATTTTAGGCCCATTTTCTTCCCGTTTTAAAATCGGTTGCTGTTGAAAAGAAAAAGAGGTCTGATCCTGTTCAATTATTTTTAAAGCTTCTTTTACCGAACATTTGGTGATTTGGCATACCAGGTCGATTACATTTCCGCCCTGTCCTTCTCCATGATCGTACCATCTGTTCAGTTTCTTGCACACCTTGAAAGAGGCTTGGGTTTCTGAGCGAAACGGACTCAGGAACCAAGCTTCTTTTTCGGTCGATCTGGTCGGAAAGTGCCCGAGTTTTGCCAGCGCCCTTTCGATGGGAAAAGCACGGGCTCTTTCACACGATAACCTGTTTGTTCTTTTTCTTTTCATCAGCTTAATTTTCTTCATTTAGCCTACCTTCTTACCTATCCCAATGAATACGGAGTCTTTGGTTTAGGTGGAAGTGTTTTTTATACCTACCTATATTACCTTATTAGGTAGGATAGGTAACTCTTAGGTAAGAAGGGGTTAAAGAACCTACCTAGATTCATTTCCCGCTATTATTGACTTTCTCATCTCATAGGTAACTAGGTAGGTGCTATTCCTGTTTCTTGGAAAATTCCATTTGCCAAGGGCTGTCCACAAAAAGTTGTCTTGCCAGATAACCGTACACTTGTCGTTTGGGATGTTTCACTTTTTGGAAGTTGAATCCGGATAAGGCGCGGCCGAGATTAATCTGATTTAGTCGGAGGTTTAAACAGGAAAGTGTAACTAGGACATCAGATGCAGTAACGAAATCTTTCAGATTGTTAGACTTTTCATAGTACTTAGCAATTAATTCCTGTTCAGTAGTCAGCTTTGTGTACTTTTTGTTGCGTTCTTCGTTCTCGACGATATCCCCTAAGGTTAATTCGGGGTTGAAACTTGAATCGTGGTAAGCCAAGTGATAAGCCTGTGACCAAACATTCTTGATTTCAATTTCCTTGGAATATGTAAAATCGATTTTATCCATCAATTCAAAACACAACCATCGCACTGATCCAGTTTCGTCATTAAGGAAAGACGACATGTTCGTGGATCCTAAAAATGAGCAGATTCTGGGTAGCGTAGTATTCTTACGGTCATAGGGTAAACGCTCATTAATAAAAGTCTTGGAAAAAAATGATTTCAATGCGTTTACATCTTTTTTGGAAAGTACTGCAAGCTCATCTAGATTATACAAAAAGTTTCGGCACAATTGAATACGCGCATCTTTGTCATTGCTGATATCTTCGGCCATATATTCCGCTAACTCAGGCGGACAAATAAACCGACACCAAGTAGACTTTCCAGAACTCTGCCCTTTATGACTAATGATGAATGCTTGTTTATTAAAGTAGCTGGGCTCCAGTCCACATTTGATTGCTCTTACCAACCATTTTCTGAAATGATACAGAAATGCTTTATTGTCATAGGTCGGCACATAGGAAACCAGCTTGCTAATATAATCCTCGCCATCCCATTTCTGAAGAGACTCGAAATACTCTTTTATTGGATTATACTTTAGAATCAATTCCGAACGAATCAATATTTCAAGCTTAGCTGTGCTAATCTCAATCCCTGCTTTAGCCAATTCAATGATCAGTGAGTTTAAATTGAGATAATGCCAGTTCTTTTGATTAAGGATTGAAATCTGGAAGTCGTGTGATATCTCATTATACATGATGTTATACTTTTCATCCAAGTACTCAATTGTATAATCGTAGATTGTCTTCTTCTTTGGGTCTTTAACCTGATAAAGCCCTTTGTTTTCTTCAGCTGCCATATTGAAAAACTTATCTTCTGTTTCTCAATAGTTGTTCATTGAACTTTTCCTCAAAATAGGCGTCGGAAATGTCTGGCTTACCCAATAACCAGGCATCAATTCTATCTTTTTCAAAGAACAGTTTTCGCATTTCCCTATTTTCTCCCTTTGGAATCAGGTTTTGTCTGGAAAGTTTATAGATTGTACTTTCTGAAAGTCCAGTATAGAGTACTAAATCCTCTAGATTAAGGACTTTCTTATTAAAGACCGTTAGGGATTTAATCTCCTTTAATAATGTCACCGAATGTTTGGTGCAATTGACCAATTCTTGTAAGTCGGATAGCATTCTATCATAAAGAGTAATTGACTCGACTTCGATAGGTAATTCTACTATAGATTTGTCCACAGTCGAATCGGACAACACATTTATTTGCTCATTCATAGTTTCATGTTTTAGAAATTAATGATGAGTAAAAGGCCTTCTACTATTTTGAATTCAAGAGCTAAAGTAGCTGGATGACAAGTGAACACAGAACAAAAAGGTGCATACACCCCTACTATTTTTTAATACACCCTTTTACCTTGGAAAGCAGTTATCAATCTTATCGACAAAGTGTTTTTCAGGATTCTTTCTGAGTCCGTTGTTGGATAGTTTTTTTGCAGTAACAGGTTTTCCTTCCAAAAATAATTTTTGTGATTTTTCAAAGGTTGAATATTCTACCCCGCATTTTTCCTTAAACTTCTCCAATAGATATCGTAACTCGACCCAGTTCATTCCTATGAAATGTATTTCAGAATCAGTGTCCTCAAATCTTTGGGTGAGCACAGAATAAAAGTTATCGATTTTGGTTTTTTCGACATCGATTTTTTCAAAGCCTCTAAGTACGTAATAAATATTATCTAAAATGGTCTTGTTGAAATCTAGTCCTATGGTTGCGACTTCCAGCAATGGACTTTTTTCAGCAGTTTTTCGTTCTTTTCTTGTTACCTGAACAATCAGCAGCAAAACACCGAGTGCAAATGCACTCAATAGTATCAAATACCAATACCATTGCAATCCAGTTTTATACATTGAATAAAAAACCGTTACGAGCATGATAAAAAACATCACGACTGCTAAAGCTATTTGAGTGTCCTTGAATTGACACCAATCATTTACTCGCTTTTTGAATTTATCAAAAACGTCTAGCCAATCTGCTATTTTATCTATAATGTTCAAACTTGAAGAAGTGTTAGCTTGAACTAAATTTAATCAAAAGAAAATACAATTGTTGTACCTATGTTGTACCCGTAAAAAAGAAAAAGCCTCTCAATCTCTTGAAAGGCTTATCTTTACTGAGCGGTCTGGACGGGACTCGAACCCGCGACCCCCTGCGTGACAGGCAGGTATTCTAACCAACTGAACTACCAGACCGTGGCGTTTAGCGTGTGCAAATATACGCTGCTAAATGAATTCCACAAACAATTTTTTTAAAATTCCGTTTGGCTATAAAAAATTCTGACGCTCTATCATAAAAGTATTCAGCACCTTGGTAAACGGTTCCCTGATATCTACCTCAACATATTTTATGCGATACTGCGCACATTTAAGTTTTAAGTCAGTCAGGTATTCATCAATCCCACTTTCATAGGCCTCTTTGATGGTATCTGCATAAAGATCAATATGGCTTCCTGTTTCTACATCAATAAATCTTTTGGGAGTATTCTCAAAGTTAAAATGCAATTCGGTTTCATTGTCCAGTAAATGGAATAAGACCACTTCGTGTTTGTTATATTTTAAATGCCTCAGGGCTTCAAAAAGCTTTTCATCTGAAGTCGTGGTTTGGAACATATCTGTAAAAAGAAAAACAAGACTTCGTCTTTTTATCTTCTCTGCAATCTGATGTAAATAGGTATAGATCTCTGTCTGCCTGGCAGGTTTCCTATCCAGGCTTATTTCACTGAGTTTAGACAATAACATCTGATGATGTCTTTCACTCCCTTTCTCAGAAGCGTAAAAGGTATAACTATCCGAGAAAACACTTAGGCCCACGGCATCCCGCTGTTTTTTAAGAATGTTCATTAAGGCTGCAATAGCAAGAACACCAAAGCCTATTTTATTTAAATGATCTATGGAAAGTTTCTGCAATTCCGGATAATACATAGAAGCAGAATTGTCTAATATCATATGGCATCTCAGATTGGTTTCTTCTTCATATCTCTTTGTATAAAGCTTGTCTGTCTTTGCAAACAATTTCCAATCTATGTGCTTTGTGCTCTCTCCCGTATTATAAATTTTGTGTTCGGCAAATTCCGCGGAAAAACCGTGAAAGGGGCTTTTATGGATTCCGCTGATAAAGCCTTCCACAATCTGATTCGCCAATAATTCAAGGTTTTGAAATAAAGGGGCTCTATTTAATTCTGACCGCAAATCCATAGGACCAAGATAAACTAAAAAAGGTTTAGCATTTGCTAAACCTTTTTTAAAATAGAAGTCTCTTTTTTAATTAAAGCACCGCTTCAATTGCATCGGTATATACTTTTTTAGGAGATACGCCAACCTGTCTGGTTACAATTTCACCATCCTTAAATACAAGGACCGTTGGAATATTCCGTACTCCGTATTTTGCAGCAAATTCCTGATTGGTATCAACATCAACTTTACCTACTACGGCCTTACCCTCATATTCAGCACTTACTTCATCTATAATAGGTCCTACCATTCTGCAGGGTCCGCACCATGCTGCCCAAAAATCAACCACTACGGGTTTATCACTTTTTAAAACTACTTCATCAAAAGTAGCATCAGTTATCTCTAAAGCCATATCGTTTTTGTTTATAATTATACAAATTTAGTCAATTATTCTACTTGTTCATTACTCCAATAGTATTCGTTTTTCTTATTTCCCTATTGAGAAAACTTATTTAATTTAATTTATAGTGAACGCCCTTTTCTTCCAAAGTGTGCAATAGTTCACTGGTTATCTCAACTTTTTGTTTTCTGCTGGACAGGTTTACTTTAATTTCTTCCTTCATTTCGTAAATAACAAAATTTAGGGGATGCTTCCCTTTATAGGAGATAAGAGTATCTTTTAGCTCGTGAATTTTTTCTTCTTTAAGCTGGTCAATATTCAATTTTATTGTCAATTTTTTAGCAAAGTTTTCCATAGTTTCCTGCAACAACATAAAATTGACAAACTGTAGCCGTGCATCTCCTTTTTTGCCGGTTTCGCGGTTTGTCCATCCTTCGCGGACAAATACTTTTACAAATACAAACGAATTAATCATAAAAAAGTGTCTGAATTTTAAATATTCTTCTCCAAAAATGCGAAACTCAAAGGTGTCTGTATAATCCTCCATGGTAAATAAGGCCCATCCCTTACCATTTTTAGATACTCTGTGTTGAACATCCGTAATAACTCCGGCAAAGGAAAGCTCTCTGTTTACGTGGTCTTCCAAGTTATTAAAGAAAGAAACATTGGCATTGCAAAAGGCATTAATCTCTGATCTGAAATCATCCAGCGGATGCCCGGAGATATAAATTCCAACCACTTCTTTTTCTCTTCTAAGTTTTTCCATGGTACCCCATTCTGCACAGGGAGGCACTTCAGGTTCCGGAATCTGTACTTCACTAGTGTCACCGAACAAGCTTACCTGAGATGAGTTTTCGCTTTCCTGAAATTTGGAACCATATTTTATAACCATTTCAAGGAAGGTACTACCGTCTCCTTCCTTGTGAAAATACTGTGCTCTGTGTGTATCGCCAAATGAATCGAACCCCCCGGCCAAAGCGAGGTTTTCAAATGCTTTTTTATTAGCTGCTCTTAAATCTATACGTTTGGTTAAATCAAAAACCGATTTAAATGGCCCGTTCTCTTTCCGGTTTTCAACGATCGTCTCTACGGCTGAACGTCCTACCCCCTTTATAGCACCCATGCCAAAACGAACTGCGTTGTCCTTATTTACAGCAAATTTATAATAGGATTCGTTTACATCAGGACCCAAAACTTCCAGCCCCATTCGTTTACATTCCTCCATAAAAAAGGTAACCTGCTTAATGTCGTTCATATTGTTAGACAACACGGCAGCCATTATTCTGCGGGATAATGTGCTTTTAAATAGGCCGTTTGATAGGCGATATAGGCATAACAGGTAGAATGACTTTTATTAAATGCATAGGAAGCAAAAGCTTCCCAGTCTTTCCAGATTTTTTCTAAAATTTCTCTTGGATGACCATTTTTTTCTCCCCCGTCAAGGAATTGTGGTTTAAGTTTTTGAAGGAGGGCAAATATTTTTTTACCCATTGCCTTTCTAAGAACATCGGCGTCACCTTTAGAAAACCCAGCGAGCTTTTGTGATAATAACATCACCTGTTCCTGATAAACGGTTATTCCGTAGGTTTCTTTAAGGTTTTCCTCCATAACCGGGAGGTCATAGGCAATTTCCTCCTCGCCATTCTTCCGCGCTATAAAACTTGGGATATATTCCATTGGCCCCGGACGGTAAAGCGCATTCATGGCTATTAAGTCATCAAATACAGAAGGCTTCAGATCTTTCAGGTGCTTCTGCATTCCTGCAGATTCATATTGAAATATCCCAACCGTATCCCCTCGCTGAAATAGTTCATAAGTGGCTGTATCATCCAAAGGAAATTGATCCGGATCTAGTTGAATACCGTGTTTGGCTTTTACAATTTTAACGGTATCTTTTATTAAGGTCAGTGTTTTCAGACCCAGGAAATCCATTTTCAATAAGCCTGCATTCTCAACCACAGAATTATCAAATTGGGTTACATAAAGGTCAGAATCCTTGGCGGTAGCAACGGGTACAAAATTGGTTATATCATCGGGAGTAATGATTAC